>Ga0208428_1000116_pt1 | contig 37887 bp, 63 predicted proteins | sample DEB08_DNA_11_FD_184535 | JGI IMG/M metagenome (GOLD analysis project Ga0208428, IMG submission 184535) | Aqueous microbial communities from the Delaware River and Bay under freshwater to marine salinity gradient to study organic matter... | ecosystem: Environmental > Aquatic > Marine > Coastal ... | reverse complement strand
AAGCCAGTCATCGAGTACATCAAACCACCCCCTTTGTTTTTGTAGTGTTAACGTTGATGCGACCATTTGTTTTTTCCTTTTCTTTTTTTAACCAGAATAGTTGAGGGTAAGTATCCATGATAATTTCCCTCAGTTTATAAGGTGTATTGTTGTCTATCATAGTAGATTAAAAAGGGACCCGAAGGTCCCTTAGTTGTTTTCCTAATAAATGTCGTTTATTAAGATTACGAGTATCAACCAACAGCAGGTGCGGTGAGAGCAACAGGGGTGCTTTCAGCAGCAGCAAGGTCAAGAGGGAAGTTGTGAGCATTACGCTCGTGCATGACTTCCATGCCAAGACCAGCACGGTTGAGAACGTCTGCCCAGGTGTTTAGGACACGACCTTGACCATCAATGATGGACTGGTTGAAGTTGAAACCATTCAGGTTGAATGCCATGGTGCTAACACCAAGAGCAGTGAACCAGATACCGACAACAGGCCATGCTGCGAGGAAGAAGTGCAGCGAACGGGAGTTGTTGAATGATGCGTATTGGAAGATCAAACGACCGAAGTAACCATGGGCTGCGACGATGTTGTAGGTCTCTTCCTCTTGTCCGAACTTGTAACCATAGTTCTGGGACTCAGTTTCTGTCGTCTCACGGACGAGCGAAGAAGTAACGAGACTTCCGTGCATAGCAGAGAAAAGAGATCCACCGAATACCCCAGCAACACCGAGCATGTGGAAGGGGTGCATCAGGATGTTATGTTCTGCCTGGAATACCAACCATTAGGCAGAACGGGATCCTATGTTTCCATAGGGATTGGACTATATCATCAATCTATTTTATTAGATTGTCGGGCGCTTAAACCTGTTATTAAGGGGACTAAACCCCTCAGGTAGTCTCTGAACCTTTCTTAGATGTATCTAAGACTTGGATGCTGATTGCCGTGTCGTATTGCTCTTTAAGAAAGAGATTAAACTGTTCTTCTGTATTATTACCATAACCATAAAGGTCGTGGAATAGTTTATGAACTTCTTTGTGAATAAGAACGCCGTTGGTAATATCATATCTTCTTTGGGGATATGCGTTCCAACCATCTAAATGATGAGTAACAAGGTTAGATTTTTTACCAGTAATAACACAAGTTCTATTAAACCTTTGCTTTACTGCCTCTCTCCAAATATAATAATCTGTTGAGGGGTTGTTAAAATCTCTATTGGGAGTTCCTTTATATGCAGGATGGTTTTTACCGAACCTGCCTTTGAGAGAACCTTTGCGACCTTGTGCTTTTAGAGATAGAAGTTTTCTGGTTTCATCACTAACATCCTTTCCTTTTTGAGTTTTGGAGATAGTGATTTTCCTACAATGAGGACACCCAGTTTTCTTTGCGTTTTTATAAGAAGCAACACTTGTATCAAAATGATTATTACAAGTATTACAGAAGAACTGAACTTTACTTTTGATGTCGGTATAACCTTCCATAGAAACTATTGTGTGGTTTCTATTTTCAGCAATAATTTTTATATCATCAATAGTAAGTTTCTTAGACATTTAACTTTATGTATCTATTATTATTTATAATAACATAAAGTTAAAGGTTAGTCAATACGATTTAGGTTTCCAGCAGTTCACCCGATTTATACTACACATTGGTTTAGTTTATGTAGTTAAAAGTACCAGAAATACCAAGAGGCATAGCATCTGAGAATGAACCTTGACCGAAAGGATAGACGAGGAATACTGCGGATGCTGCTGCAACAGGTGCAGAGTAAGCAACACAGATCCATGGACGCATCCCGACACGATATGAGAGTTCCCATTCACGTCCCATGTAAGCATAGATGCCGATGAGGAAGTGAAAGACTACCAGTTGGAAAGGACCACCATTATACAACCACTCATCGAGTGATGCTGCTTCCCAGATTGGGTAGAAGTGGAGACCGATTGCGTTTGAACTTGGGACAACTGCACCAGAGATGATGTTGTTGCCATACATTAGAGAACCAGCAACTGGTTCACGAATCCCGTCGCTTCATCTAACAAACAACCATATCACTAGACTTAGGTTGTTTCTGTTGACGGTCAACAGTAGATGTGTGGACTATATCTTCACCCTTCATTTTTATTGAAGGGGCTGGGCACTTAAACCTGTTATTAAGGAAACTTTATTCCTCAGGTAGTCTCTGAACCTTTCCAAAGTGTACTTTGGACTTGGCTGCTGATTGCCTTTCGGTTTCCAGCAATTCACCCAGTTTCGTCAATACTCTTACGAGTAAGGGACACCGATTAGTTAATGTCTACGGGAGGTGCTGCGATGAATGCAACAATGAAGCAGACAGTTGCTGCAAGCAGTGTTGGGATCATCAGAACACCGAACCAACCAACATACAAACGGTTGTTAGTTGATGTCACCCACTCACAGAAATTCTGCCATGGGGATGTAGATTGTTGCCTTGAAAGAGTTGTAGCCATTGAATTGTACGAAAAAGTAAGACCATCAGGGACATGGTGGAGTTACTATTTCCCAAGACCCCTCGCCTTGGGATATGAGAGACGTGATTTAGACACCCTAGAGGTCTCGGTTTAAGGGGTGTTACAGACAGTTAAGAAATGTGTTGATTTCTTAACTTGCTGATGTATTTAGAATACTACGGTTTCCCGTCCTTGTCAACCCCTGTGTTAGGAGTGTTTTGAGGTGGTGTCCCGAAGACCCATCTATTATACAGGTCTTTAAAAATCCCGTCAAGCCCTAGTATCGATACTCTTGAATCCGATCCAGTACTCGATTTAGATACTTGTGTGCCAAATCTTTTTCTTTCTGCCAGACTGCTTTCGATTCTTGATCAACTTCATTCTTAAGTTTAAGAACATGGCATATCAGTTCATCCTTATTCAATTGATTCTTTGGCATATAATAAAAAAAGACTCTACTCAGTATATAGAGTAAAGTCTTTTTTGTCTGTTATTGAATTGGGATTTGTGCTGGTATCAACATACCACCACCCTTATCATCGTCATCGTCAATATCTTCAGAAAATACAGAATGAATTATAAAAGCACCCAACATAAAGGTTGCTAGTGCCAACATCTTATTTCTCCTTTGTAATTGTGTAACCTAAACTTTGTAAGTATTCTATTGCTTGTTGCTCAGTTCCACCAAATATTCTATTCTCACAATTTTGTTGTCTTGTAACCCATCTTAGATTTTCCACTCTATTATCGTGTCTAACTCTATTGATGTGGTCTACTTGAGGATAGTTGTTTGGATTTGGAAGATACTTTTCAGCAACTAATCTATGTCCATCAACAGTAACTCTTTTTGATTTGCCGTCTTCTATTGGCATCATTACGGTATAGGTTCTATATCCTTTTTTACCAATGGTTCCTTTCATTATAGTGCATTTTGTTTTATGCTCTACCCAAACAGTTCCATCTGGTTTGGGGTGATACTTTTTTCTACCTGCGATAGTTCCACCGCCCCTATTTGTTCCTTTTGGATTTCCTATACCCATTTTATTACGAGATAACATATTATTATTTATAAAATCAATATGTTATCTCGTAATATTCTACCAAATTCCAGGAATTAGGTCGCCGGTTAGAGCATATGATCCCATTGCGGCAATGACACCAATCATTGCTGCCCAACCATTAATACGTTCTGCTCTTTCGTTCATTGTTCTTGCTCCTTTGTTTTGTTGTAAATAATGACTCTGCCATTTTCATGAGTGAATACTAATTCATCATCATGTGCCCAGCAGAGTTCTTCGTATAGGGCATTTAGTCTCTCCATATCATCATATAGTTGATTTGGATTAAACATTCTTTACTGGTTCATATGGATGTTGCGGTTTGTGCTCTCTATCCATAGGTTGAGATTTACTAAGGTCTCTTCTGGATTGATTCTTAATAACAATAAAAGCATCTTTATTGTACTTACGAGTACCAATAGGTGTTTGCCATTTTTTGTTATACTCTTCACCTACATCAATACCAGACACCTGAGTTCCTGCCATTTCGACAGAAATTTCATCTTCTTCTTCCCACCCATATTTTTGGACAAGAGAAGAAACTTGTTCATAGACAGATGGAGCATCCATTACTCGATCTTCTGGTTCAAGACTTCCGTGCATCAGTAGAGGTTCTCTTCTTGTTCAGTTTGAATTATAACATCAGAAGTTGGATATGCAACACAAGTGAGAACAAATCCTTGTTCAATTTGATCATCATCCAAGAATGATTGATCACTTTGATCTACTGTGCCAGAAACAATCTTACCTGCACAGGATGAACATGCACCTGCACGGCAAGAGTAGTTCATATCAATACCACCTTCCTCGGCAGCATCAAGAAGATATTGGTCATCCTGGCAGGTTACAGTTGTTTCAGTACCATCAGAAGTACGGAAGGTAACATTAAAGTCCATTAGTAAGTTTCAGAAAGATTTTGTACAGAGTATGCCAACAATACAAGGAAGGCAATACTGGTTATTGTAAACAAGATTGAATGCATTGTCAAGTGCTCAGAAACCGAAAAGTCCGAAAAAGAAAACACTACCAGTCGTAGTATAAGAAACCAGTGCAAAAGCAAATCCAATCATTGCTGTGCGACCATTGAGTTTCTCTGCACGTTCTGCATGTGTCTCAAGACCATATGCCTCAGTATAAGAGGGATCAACATACATACGGGGTTCTGTGGCCCACATGTTTGTGCGTCCACCGTCTTCAGTTGTTACAGTCATTTGAGTTTTGTGAAGAAACATTACAGTATTATATAGCAAACATAAAGTCCTGTCAAGGAGTAGTCAGTATAAATGCTTACTATTTGCCTTCAAATCCAGGTGGTAGACGATTGAAGTATGGATCATATTCAAAAATACTATTCCAATCTTCAATCTGATTTGCCTGTGTTTTCCAAAAATTCCAAAGACCCTCATAACTTGACTTATGAAAAACATCAATATGTTCTTTATGAATTGAAGAACCAAGTTCAAGTTTGTATAAGAATAAAGGAATGGAAAAAGTGTTTCCAGAATTATAAATCAGATCATCGGCAACTGCTCTTGGTTTAACTCCATTATCGATCTTATACTTATCTCCCCTTACATGAAGGTCAATTAGTTTTTGTGCATGACAGCGTGTAATTAAATAACATGCCGTTGAGAAATCATTTATGAATCTCTTATGCATTTGTAAATGAACTGATGCAGGATTAATCACAGCAAGTTGAATTACATCATAGTCATAAGGAATCTTTGCATAAAAATTCTTCCATTCAAAAGGCCAATACGATGCAGTAGAAATATCACAATCATCTTCCATGATTAAGGCACATGAAGAATCTGTCTTAAGAAACTCTACCATTGCTCTCAGATGAGACGTAGTACATCCTACCTCACCAGAAGACATCATATCAGGGTATCTCCCTTTAAGAATGTCTCCGAGGTCTCTACCGTCCCTACCATCATATGCAGAGATGCGAGTATAATTTCCAATCTCCCAATACTTAAATTGCTCTTCCATATATTCTTTCCTCTCTAATTGCCCATCCAGATTCAGATAATATATGGGAGGAAGTCCTTTGAGTTTATAAAGTGCTTTATTTTTATCCATTATAAAATCTCCCAGTGCTCAGGATATAAATCTTTTGTATTTAAGTGGGCATTATTAGGTCCAAACCATTTTGTTTTTGGATCCGGTCCTAATACTCTCTTATCTGGATTTTTATTCAAATAAGCACCCCACCAACTAAAAGTACTATTGGAAATAATATTGTCGGTACAAAGAGTTTGTAAACATAAATCATACCAATGATCCATATTAGAACTTTCCCATCGACCATCGCTTGTGACTATCTTCCCATCTTCAGTTTCAGAAAACATAAATCTATCATCAGAAAACATTTTCTGTTCCTTACACCAGGAAATATCATCTGAGAATATTAAAACTGTATGATCAGAAAATTTAGATGCTGCTTCTTCAAACCAAGCATCACTAAGATTATGATGATTAGCAGAGTTTTGTAAATAGTCACCCCTTCTAAGATGAACCGAAACAACCTTACCACTTATACCAGAAATAAACTCTTGACAAGGATCTAAAATTTCATCATGAAAAGTAAAATCTTCCTGGAGTTCATCCCAAATATTTAAAAAATATTTTTCAGATTGGAAAAACCCATATAAAGAAGCATTTTCAGGAGGGTTATTAAAAAGATATTCATCAAACTCAAATCCAGATTCTGCTACTATTGGACAATCAATAGGTGCTCCTCTACTATCTCTACGATTAAGACTACCTAAAAATCCTCTATTTTGAGTAGCATTAGTCATTTTAAATCCCTGAGATAATTGCATCTCTTCATTTACAGGAATCATATATTTAATTTTATTATGTGAAGCAATTCCTTTTATTGCCGCATATTGAAACATTTGATTTGCTAGAAATCCAAGTCTCCCTAGATGATTAAATGATAATGTCATTATACATGATACTCCGAATTATTTTTTGCTAGATGAACTATTTTTGGTTCAAAGTTACATACCTGTTTGAATACTTCTGGATATGCATATTGAGGTCCTAGTACATGAACATCATCTCTCCTTTCAGCAAAGAATTTATTCATCTGACTTTCATCATGCCACTGTGCAATTATACCATTATCCAAATCTTTTTGGGTTCTAGATTCCAATTCACTAATCATATCAAGAACATAAGGAACTTTTCCACCCCAAAGACATCCTTGGAAATAAACAGAAGTATCGTCACCATCTATAATGCCAGCAGTAGATTTAGTGTCATTCTCAAAAGAACCAGTACCCTCATTATGGGGAGGCATTTTCAAGTAATGACACGGATGATGAACTCCAAAGAAAGGTTTATCAGTGAAAAATTCTTCTTCAGTAATCTTGTTAACTACTAAAGTATCTGCATCCATAAAAACTACTTTATCAAATCCGGACAATTCTTTTTTTACTTTGTTGATAATATTAAATCTCAGTAAAGTAATATAAGGCCAGTCAAGGTGTTCCTGAGAGATAGTAGTAATATTATCAGGTGTATCGCTCATTTCACCATCAGTAAATACAAAAAATTCTTTTTTGGTATTTGGTAAAAACTTCTCTTGAATATTTCTCCAATAATTTGGAAGGAAATTAATATATTTTCCCGTACCGATAAAGCAAATAGCAACTTTATTTTTATTTTTGTTTATAATTTCTTCCATTGCAGAAACATAGTAATGTTCAACTACGTTTGACCACTCAAATGTCTTTGCATACTCCAAAATTTCTTTTCTATTTTCAACAGAATAATTTCTATTCTTAATAATTTCTTTTTCTAAGAAATTCATATCTGTAATTTTATCTTCCGGAATAACCGTAATAAAATCTTTAGTGATATCTAAGTTAGATGAAGCATATTGACTCACAACAACACCTAAACCTGCAGCAAATGCTTCAAGACATACTAAAGGATGTGCTTCACCATCACTTAAAAGAACTAAATTACCATATTCACTGAGTTCATTGTAGAGTTTGTCCTTAGTCCATTCTCTCAACCATCTCTTACTCACATCAAACCTAGAATCAGAATTATTTCCTGCAAACCACAAACTATCAATACCTTGAAAAAGATATTGTCTTTTTCTATAATCAATTTTAGCAAGATAGATAGAACGATTTGGATATTTCGGAGTTTCAGTTTTATTAAAAAGATTCAGATTCACTCCATTTGGTGTAACAAATAGTTTATCATCACCAAATCCCATCTTATTTTTATAAGTTTCTTTAATACCATTAGACAAGCAAAACACATTTGGTTTTATTTTTTCAAACTTTTGTGCAACTCTAGGTCCATAATAGTCCCATTTATTTGGTTGCTCCAAGTAACCAAAATGGCTTGTAATTGCACATGGATATCTAATATGTGGAATTAATTCAATAAAGTCATCATACTGAACATGAACAAAATCAGGATTGAAATAATCAATTTCTTTTAATATATCATTAGGACTTTGTGTATTAATGATCAATACTTCATGACCCAATTTTTCGAGAGCAAGTTTTTCATCCCAAATAAGAATCTCAACAGCACCCCATCCCGTAGGAGGAATGGGCATAATACCTGGTCCGATAATAACAATTTTCATTTTATTTTTTCTGGATAATCTGTACAAATACCATAACAATTAGTAACTTTTAATTTATCCCAATTTACATCATTCCACTCCGGCATAACAATAACTGTATTTGATGTATATGATTTTCCCGGATAAGCCCAAATATTATTTTTACTAGTTAGAGTATAATCATCTTCATGATGCCAAAAATAATTATATCCACTAGTCATCGCAGAAAACTGATGAAGAGTTGAAATATCTTTACAATGAATCCAAAGGTAATTTTGCTTCTCTGCTAACCAGTACCAAGTAACCATATACTGAGATTCATCATGACCTAACCAAAGAGTACTGGTTTTCAAATCATATCGAATATCAATTTCAACATCATACCCAGCATCAATACATTTTACAATTTGGTCTGGACTATTTTCAGTTTTAGGATCTGGACCATTTAAATTAGCTCTATGTGCAATTATTTTCATTTATCTCCTAATAACAAAACCTTCCATAGGAACTCCAATTATATCATCAGATGAATGCCTTGTCAAAAATGAAAGCATTTTGAAAGATTCGGGAGAAGGTTCCCATATCTTTTGATAGATACTTGACTTATTCATATCATCGGAACAATTTTTCATCCAATCGAAAAATTTTCTTCCTCCAAATTGAATAATATCAGGAAATCTTGGATGATGATCTGCAACATAAAATTTATTGGTAGGAAGATCACTTAGTTCAGGAAAACCAACAGCCCATGCATCATATCTAGCAAGAATATAAAGATCATGTTCATCACCACTCTCTTCATATAATCTGACAACTTCACCGATAGATGTTAATTGAGACTTAATATTACTAATATTTTTTTCATTAACATGTGTACCATCCCATTTTTGAGAAATAAAATTAAATGCTCGTTTAGTCAATTCAAACTTTTGAGGAGGATCAATCTTAAATTTTTTAGGGGAATACACATCTTCAATTATATCTAAAGCATTGTCAGGAACAGGATTTTTAGTTATTCCCTTTCCGTCCGGAGGATTCTCTGCCCAAGAAGAGATTTGATAATCTACTTTCGACCCAAACCAGGCATGTGCATATACATCAGCATTATATTTTTCAATAATTCCTTTCAAAAATTCTTGAGGTTTAGGATCATTACAGTATCTTGGTTGACCAAATAATAGAACTGCTACTCTCATCACTTCTTACCACAGATAGAAAGATCCACTTGAGATCTAATTTTTTCCATAATCATTGTTTCTCAAATAAAAATTATTTAAAATGAAGGGAATTTAAACTTCCCCTTCGTAATGTTCTAAAAAGTAATTTAGATCTTCAGGAGTTCCAATACCCCACATACCAGACTTATAGATCTCTTTAATGCGTATCTTTTTACCGTCACCAATTGCTTCGTTGAATACAGGACAAACATAGTATTCGTTATTGACACGAATATCTTTCTTAATCATCTGTTCGGCATACTTCACATAGTCAGATCCTCTCTTCCAGTAATAGATACCGACAGTAGCATGTTCTGAGATTGGTTTCTTCTCAGCAACCTCAGCAACATATCCATCCTCTCCTAACTTAGCATAAGACCACTTAGGATGAGTTGCGGGGAAGGTAACGATACCACCATCTACCTCACCATTTTGGAAGGCATAGAGGGTCTCATTAGAATCCCACTCAACAAACTGATCAGAGTTTGCCATTACTAACGGTTCGTCGTTGTTGATGAATTCTTTCGCAAGTAAAGTGGTACAAGCTGCACCTTCGGTGATACTTTCAACCTGTACGATATTACACCCAGGAGCAATAAGAGGAAGCAAGTAATTGAGATTATACTTATCATAGTGTTCCTTTTGTACAATGAATGTATAGTTTGCTTTAATATTGAGATTCTCAGTGACCACTTGGATCATTGGTTTTCCTTTAACTTCAATAAGAGGTTTAGGAAAGGTGTATCCCTGACTAGCAAATCTACTACCAGCACCTGCCATAGGAATTAATACATTCATCGTCTTACTCTCCCATGCTATTTTTTTCTTATCACCATTAAGAATTTTTTTAATTTTATCAATCTTACTTTGATTAAGATCTTTTCGTTCTTCTATAGGAACAAGATGACACTTACTATCTAAAGCACCCTGACGACCGATGTGACTGTCTTCTAAAATAACAGTATCATTAGGAATAGCACCCAATGCAGTCATACACTTCCAATACATTGCTGGAAATGGTTTGTTGCGAACAACGTCCTCATTAGAAACATACATGTCCACAAACTCAAGCAGTCCCAAACGCAAGAGAATGATCTTTACAGTATTGCGAATGCTGTTTGATGCAACAGCAATTTTATATCCAGAATCTACCAACTGTTGAAAGTAACCCATCAATTCATAGTCTTTAGCAACACACTCATTAAAGATTTTAAGAGTTGCTTCTTGCTTATCTCTCCAGATCGTATCATAAAGTTCTACAGGAAGACCTCTATTCTTTGTAAGAAGTTCCAACTTTGCTTTAGTAGGGAGACCATCATAGATGCTGACATGTTCTTCCCGACTGATCGCATATTCATCACCAAGTGCTTGATTTAAGGCATAATAATGATAATCTTTACTATCAATCAGTACACCATCCAAATCAAAAATAACGAGTTTTGTCACATATCCCTCCAAAGTCGATAACCAAATTTATTTTTTATAATTGGCAATTTATAATGTTTTTGTGCGTTCCATCCAATTAATGTTTCTGGATTTATTGCAGCACCCTCATCAATAATATCTGAAAGGTTACTACAAACACTAAGATATTTATCCATCAGTTCTGAGTTGCCAAAAGCAAAATGATCATTAATACCATACTCTAAGTGTGCATATTCGTCAAGAACGTTAACGGTATTTAAATTATAATTGTCTAAAGACCCAACATCTTTATAGAAAAATTCATCTGTTCTCAATCTAATAACACAATCATACTTAAAATTATTTTTCTCTTCATATGTTTTTTTCAAGTTGTTTGCCTTCTCAAGGCTGTAGAACATAGAGATAATATTATTAACTGGATGAGGAAATCTAGAATCGGATGCCCAATCACTTTCAAAATCTTTCGGTTCTTCAAATTCCAATGCTTTTGGATTCCAATTCTCCTCAATATATGGAATTAAGTCAGCATCCCATTTTCCACGTTCTTTATATTGATCCCAGAAATAAGATCCTACCCAACTTTTGTCATACCAAATATGAGCAAACACATTGACTTCCCAATCAGGGTTGATATCATAAAAATTTTTTTTATGATTTTCAAAACACTCTCTCAAATGTCTGGGTTGACCAGAATAAACTAAAGCAACCTTTTTCATAATCAAACTGAATGATGGAAATCAAATTTGGATGATGATTCAGAAATCTGAGACTCAATCCAATAATAAGTGTAACGAATACCCTCTTTAAGAGTCATCTTATAATCCCAATCCAACTTCTCACGAATCAAATCATTGTTAGAGTTACGACCACGAACACCCAGAGGTCCATCAATATGAATTTTAGAAACTTCTTTTTCTGCAACTTCAGCAGCAATATCTACAAGTTGATTGATAGTAACCATCTCTTCGGAACCAATATTCACAGGACCCATAAAATCACTGTCCATCAATCTTATAGTTGCTTCGATGCATTCATTAATGAACAAGAAGGAACGAGTCTGTAGACCATCTCCCCACACCTCGATTGCTCCACCCGACTCCGGGAGGTAAGCAACCTTGCGACAGATTGCAGCTGGTGCTTTCTCTCTGCCACCGTCCCAGGTTCCTTCAGGTCCAAAGATATTGTGATACCTAGCAACCCGAACAGGGATGCCATGGTTACGATTGTAAGCAAGGTAGAGACGCTCAGAGAAGAGTTTCTCCCATCCATACTCAGAGTCTGGGTTTGCGGGGTATGCTGATTCTTCACAGCAATCGGGATTATCAGGGTCTAGTTGATTATGCTCTGGATACATACATGCCGATCCAGAATAAAAGATTTTAGTTTTATTTTGTTCTGTAATTTCATTCAGTTTACGTTGTTCCTCAAGAACATTCAGATTGATGGACACAGAGTTATGCATGATGTCTGCATCGTTCTCACCAGTGAATACAAATCCTGCTCCACCCATATCAGCAGCAAACTGATAAATCTCATCAAAAGGTTCGGCAAACTTATCTACAATATCTTTGTAGAAGTTTCCAAGATATCCAGTAAAACGAACACATCTAGAAACAAAACGAGTGTCTCTTAAGTCACCAACAATAAACTCATTCGCATGAGACGCTGAATATTCAGGATGCTTAAGATCAACTCCACGAACCCAGTATCCTTCTTGTCGAAGTCGTTTAACCATATGACTTCCAATGAATCCACCTGCACCAAGCACAAGTGCAGTCTTCTTATAATCAGACATAAAATATTTAATCTCATAGTATGTATTATACTAAAAAAGGAGAGTTTATGCAACTCTCCTCATAAGGTCTTGCCATGCCGCGCCACTTACTCTTTGACCAGAAGTAAGAAACTGGACGGTAGTAACCCACCCGCACCAACGACATTTGAGAGATGCCGTAAACTCATAAGAGGGTCATAATGACTCCACCAGGATTTTTAAAGTCTCTCCATGACTTCGGGAACGATAAGGAGACCGTTCAAGAAGAACGGTTGGTTTTTGCACAACATTCATCAGGCAACTTCAACAGAAATTTTTAGATCAGAATACAAACAGTCCATCATGATTTCATAATCATCAAGTGGATCACCAGAGAAAATTACTCCATTAGATTCATAATATTTACGAACCTTCTTAAATAATTTTGGACTTTTTACATCTAAGAAAATTTCACCTTTTGCTGCATTACGAAGAGTTTCTAAATCTCTGGTTTTAAATTTTTCTGTGAGTGCCATTGTCCGTTTTGATTACCTGTATATTATACAGTACTGTGATTATGTAGTCAAGTAAAAGTAGGTTCCTATGCCGATGCTTCTGAACCTACCAAAGGGAAGCACTGCAGTTGATTTCTCAACTTACATATTATACTACCTCTAGTGACCTCTGTCAAATGGTGCCCAGTGCTGCCAATTATATTTGTGGACTGCCCACATTCCTATAATAGGAACGAAGATAAGACACCATGCCAAAAATCCACAACCCCATGGATTGTTTAATACTGTTCCACAAAACCTAGCAAAATGTAACATTATTCTTGTAAAATTGAAAGGATAAAAAGAAATAAACCGAATGAGCAATAAAATATTATGAAGGTAATGACCATATTTTCCATAGTTCTAAAAAGTAACGATCAACTTGATATAAGTCTTTAGTAGGTGGAGATTCATCAATATTTTCAGACCACTCCTCACATAATATTCTCATCTCACATGTTATTCTATTTGGTGTGAACATTCTACCAAATGAGGACATGGCAAACGCATGTCTCATCTTAATGCGCTGTTCCATTTCCGTCATATTTGTCACTTTCATAGTAGATATTTTCACCTTTTCTGAGCCCGAAATAGATGGTGGCACATAGAAAGAGTATCGTTCCCCAGAGTAAGACATCTGCTAAAGTCATATGACATTTCCTGGTGATAGAGATTGGAAAATTTTAGAACAAGCATTGATAGCATAAGGTGCTCCATATACTCCGGAGAAGATATAAGATATACCCAACTTAGAGCAGTACTTCTCAAGTTCCTGACATTTTGTTATGTCACTGGTACTGTAATCAATAATAATATCACCCTCTTCAAGTAAAGGTAGCAACTCATCAAGTGTGTCTTCTGCCTTTTGTTCTGGAAGTGTAATCTGAAAGATGCCAGGAACTTTTCCAGCACTAGTGTATCTAAGACCGTCAGATTTAACTGCCTGAACAAGATACTCTAGTGAAGTTACACATCCACTAATATATCCTGCTTCATATTGACCACAGGCATTCTCATAACTACTGCTACTATAACCCCAAACTTCAATTCCCTTTTCAATCATACGACGGGAAATACCTTCACCAGTACGACCCAAACCAATCATTCCAACTTTCATAAAATTCTCCTATAGTTTAATTTGTAACCATGGCAATAGTGGAGGAATAACTCCAATCAATCTGAGAAGGCCCTCAGCAAATAAGCATAAGACAACCCACCAAACACACATGCTGATAATACCTGCATTTCTATTGTGTCTCCGAATAGCATCGTCAATCATCTCCTGACACTCCTTTAGAGTGACATATTGTTCTTTTGATTCTATATCATTCTGTTGATGTATCATTTTTCATCATTTTATCAATAGGATCTGGTGATCCTCCAACAATTGCACATGCTCTCTGATAAAAGAAGTTGTTGGTATTTCCAGATGACTCAAAAGTCTCTTTGACTTTCACCCAGTTATTGTAGGTATGCTCGTCCATTTCCTTTAATTAAAATCTATATTAGCTATAATAGTTACTAATTTGAATTTGTCAACTTATTTTGATTTCCTAATATTACCTAACTTCAAAATTCATTTTACGAACTTTACGTTGCTTTCTTTGTTCCTGCCACAAAATATCTTCTTGTGAAAGAACTGACTTTTTATTTTTAGATTGATAAGAGTTTAACATAACAATATTCGAAAAGTCAATTGCTGAAATCTTATCACCACGAATGGTTGCCATATTCGGACAACCACAACAAACTGTCTTACTTGGATGTCCTTCCAATTCCTTTCCACAGGAACGACACCTAATCTTTATATTTTCCATTGTATAATTCTTTATAAGTCTTCAGTTTTCAATTATTTATAATTTTTCTTCTAATATATATTCTACCGTATTGGCAACATCATTCATTGCATCTCGCAATTTCTCACGTTGTCCGGCATGTTGTTCTACTTTCGTAACACCATTTCTAAATTCTTCACAGAGAGTCCATCTCCATTGACTCATACCCTTAGAGTACCAAAGATTAATTTTCATTTGTAGAAAAGTCGTCTACGCGACTATTTAGTTCTCCCATCTTACGAATCAATTGCGTGTGTTCATTTTCCATTTCCTCAATACGAAACTGTAGCATCTCAATCATATCATAGATGTTATCGCAGTCTGCAATTTTTTGTTCCGACTTTTTGATTTTCTTTTTCATAAAAAAAGGGAGACTATCGTCTCCCACGATACTAATATTAGTTGATACTGTCAATAGCAGCAAGTGCTTTCTGTCGAAGATTTTCCGGAAGAGGAACATAACCAAGACCATCAGACATTGCCTGTGCATTCTCACTTAACATATAACGAAGAGTTTCTTTCACACCAGTCTTAGACTCAGGATATGCTAAGACCCATGTCAGAGAGACAATAGGGTATGCATTGGCACCAGCAGGATTAGCATCAGCACCACGAAGTTGATCGTCCAAAATGATCCGTGATAGACCTGCTGCAGATGTTTCAGCATTTGCCATGACATAGTTACCTGCTTTGTTTTGTAAGGATACTTGTTGAAACTTACCACCACTCACATAACCATAGTTCAGGTAACCAATGGCACCAGGAACTTGTTTAACTTGTGCGGCAACACCAGAGTTACCTTTACCACCAACACCAGCAGGCCACTTTACTGCCTTACCAGTACCAACATTCTCTTTCCATTCAGGAGAGAATGCTGATAGTGAGTTAGTGAAACCTTTTGTGGTGCCACTTCCATCAGAACGGAATACAGGAACAATAGTTTTACTATCACATCCAAAGGTAGACCAGTTAGTAATCTTACCAAGATATACATCAGCAAGTTGCGTCTGAGTCATCTTAACATCACAACCAGGATAGTTGTAAGCAGGGACAATAGCACCACCAGTCATAGGAATATGAATTATGGGAATGTCTTGCTTCTCATCACTCACAGCACCATCACTGGCACCGAAGTCAACTGTGCCAGACATATACTGACGGACACCGGCACCACTACCAACTGCTTGATAGTTTACTTGGTTACCAGTTTCACTTGCCATGGTTTGAAACCATGCTTGATATAACGGAGCAGGGAATGTAGCACCTGCTGCATCTAGTCTGAATGTAGTCTTTTCTGCTGATCCACATGCCACCATTAGAGGAGTAGCAGATGCGATTATTGCAAGTGCTTTGAATTTCATAAATTTAATGACAATTTTTTAAATCATAAAAAAGGAGACTCTCGTCAGAGTCCCCGAACATCTAGATGTCTATGTTAGATATCAGAAGGAGTACTTCAGACCCAACTTGGTTCCGTAACCACGGTCGATGTCAGAATCACCTGAACCGACGAAGGAGACTTCACCATATGCACCCAGTGCGTCGGTCAGTGCAAGACCGAGACCTGCCTTACCAGAAGGAACAGTGTCGCTTTCAGCACCATCAGGGGAGACTACAGTAGCTCCTCCTTGTACGTAGTAGGATGCAGACTCACCCAGTTCACCTTCATATCCAACGTGAAGGTCTGTAGCAGTTCCACCATAATCAGATCCCGTCCAACCGGAGTTAGCTTCGACATTGACGTAGGGTCCGGCTAGGGCAGCAGCAGGGGCAAGAGCAACAGCAACAGCAGCTGCAGCGATAGTCGTTTTAAACATTTGTTTTCCTCGTTTTTTACTTGCGGAATGATTACCCGCAGATGTTAAGAACCTCGACTGGTTCTGTTGTAAATCGTTACTTACAGTAACTTCAGAGTATTTATACTCATCAATTTTTCGGGTATTCGGATAACCCGAAAGCGGAATACCAGAATCGAACTGGTGACGAAAGGTTGGAAACCTTTAGTTTTGCCTCTAAACTAATTCCGCAGAGTGGGAGATTGCTCTCCCGACGCATCTTCCTTCACACAAGAAGTAGTATAAGACAAGATTGAGTTCTTGTCAAGTGGGTTTAGTCAGGCTCGAACTGACGACTTGCAGGTTAAAAGCCCGATACTCTACCAACTGAGTTATAAACCCAAATCCACTGATTTTAATCGTTTTCTAACTGCATTATCACTGACACCAAACATTCTACCAGTAGCAGAATAACCATTTTCAAGAACTAGTTTTTGCAACTCTCGATTACTTGGCCAGTCAGCAACTTCTCTATTTTTGCGAGAGCATTTTACTGAACAGAATGTTTGAGTAATAGTTGTTAGTTTTCCACACTCTTTACAAGGGTGCTTCGGTTTTTCTGGTAAAGGTTTGTCCTTAAAACTTTCATCAAATTTTAGCACATTATCTGGAATATTGGCAATACCAGAATGAACTTCACGATGACAGTTAGAGCACAAACAAACACACTTTCTAAGTTCTCCAACAAATACTTGTCTATTTGCCACAGATGCTGTTAGTGTGAAATCTTTTTGGGATGGATCAAGGTGATGAAACTCTAATGCCTCAACACATTTATCATAACCACAAATACCACACTTACCACCAAATGCATCAACTGCCCATTTTTTTCTTCTTTGACGAAATTGAACAACTGCTTTACCAGACATTCTAACCTATAACTTTATTATTATTTATAATAATTTAGAGGTTAGAAACTCCCATCCTAGGTACTGCCCCTAGCAATCTCGAATTAACAGTTCGGCCCGTTCTCTTGCTCGGTCGATGGGATTATAAGGAAACATAAAGTTTCCAACGGGCAAGGAGGGACTCGAACCCCCGACCAACGCATTAGAAGTGCGTGGCTCTTTCCATCTGAGCTACTTGCCCATGAAAAAGTCAAGAGGCGTCATCTGTTTGTCGATGCTCTTACCTGTGTTTTGCCTCTCAACATGTTTATTATAATGCCTTCTAGTCTGTGCGTCAACCCTCTTCTACGACTTCCGTCTCAGACACTTCTGCTTCTGGTTCAGGTTCTGGCAGTTTGACACCAGTTGCCTCCAGATACTCAATAGCACCTTGAGTCTTAAGCATCAAATCTCTGGTTCTTGTGGAATGTTCACTAAGTCCTTCAAGTTCTGCTATCAATTTTAATCTCTGCTCCAATAATTGAGAAAGATGATTTTCCTGTTCGTTCATTTCAATGAAAAAAAGATTTCATTTTTATTTATAACTTACAAGAAACTAAATAAATCAGTGCCCACAAATCAGAAAAGAAAAAAAAAATGAAAAAAGCATTACTAGCTTTTGGAATGGTTTTGATAAGTGCATCCTCTGCATCAGCAGGTGGACTTACATCTAGATTATCTTCGAGTGTTCAATTAACCGTTGATGGTCCTGTAACATCATCAACACGTCTAGATTCTTCTTATTCAGTATCTGGAAGCAATGTTTCAGTAACTAATCTTGGTGGTCTTACTGGATCTTCTGCAACTGCACCTGCAACTATACGTTCTGGAACTTATGGTATTGCAACTGATGGTCAAGCATTTAGTTTCGCAGAATCTCAATTAGTTGGTGATACTGTAATCACTAATGATAATCTTGGATCTAATGGTAGATTTGATATTCCGACTCTTTATTCTAGCAACACTATTCAGGCAGGTGGTACTGCAGGATCTCTTGCTGGTTCTATCGATACCACTGGAACAGTTAGTTTAACTGCGGGTGGTCCTGGAACAAATGCTATTGGACAATTCGTAAGTGAAATCACCATTTTTAAGTAATAATTATGAATAGTTTACAAGAAGCAATTAGTATAGGATTGATTCTTGGTGTTGTACATGGAATACTTCAACCTTCTTGGAGTGTTCCTGTTGTTCCCAACTTCAGTCAAGGTTCATTAACCAGCAGAACAGAAACAAAACAAACTATTACAGAAACCATCAATTCGATGGACTATAACACCGGTTATCAGTATTCAGTAACTGGAACTAATGTAGAAACAACTGATGGGAAAATCAATCTTCCCCAAGTAGTAACCACCAATACTATTGATGGAGTGACTTCAACATTGACTGGATTACAAACAGATTCTCAAAATTGGAAACAAACAAACCCAGGAAAGGCATTCCAATTTACAGAAACTTATCAGGGTCCAGGATTAAGTAATCAAACAATAATACAAAGAGTAACAGAAATAGAAAGTGCAACTGATACGACTTCAATTTTTAGTCAATAAATTTAATAATTCCAACAAAATTATGATGATCCAAAAACTACTTACAAGAAATAAAGTATCTAAAAGTATTCTCACAATAACATTATTATTTGCAAATCCATCTTATGCTGAAACTGTTGGTGGTGTTTCTGCTACTGCTAATCCTGTTGCTAACTCCTCAGGCAGTGTTACAAACCAAGCTATACAAGTCCTTCAGGGACCTTACATTACAAACACCTACGGTGGAGGTATACAGTGTCAAGGTCCCACTCTCAACTTTACACCCTATGTGACAGGTGCTATATCTGCTGCTAAACCATACGAACCATTTTTTAATGATCCAGTATATGATGTTAGTGATTTAGATGGAGATGGAAGGATTGATAATCCAGGAGATATAATTTTTGAAAAGAGAACCAGAACTGGACAGAAAGATAATTATAATTTATCTGTAGGTTTCTCTGCTACATGGAGTCGTCCACTGGACCGAAAGTTACAAGACCAGTGTAAAGAAGCAGCATCAACACAAATTGCTTTACAGAGACAACTAACTGCCAATAAAAGATTAGATTTTGAACTGGCAAGACTTAAGACTTGTGGAAATCTAATGAAGGAAGGGATCTTATTCACTCCTGGCACAGAAATGGCAAAGTTATGTGCCGATGTGACAGTCATGAATAAGAATGCTATTGCCCCTCATCGTCATTCTATTCCTCGTTAATGTGGATATAGAATTAGTAGCATACGATTAATACTTGCCAAAGATCTTCTCATATTTTGAAGACCTACTGGATTGTCTGTGTGAAATGTAATGATTGGAAAGTCGTCTTTAGTATATTCACCAGAGAAAACTGCCTTTTCTAACCAATTCATAAAGTCATATCCAGTATAATCTGGATCTGTATCTCCAAGGTCGTGATCTAAAGAGATATGAGTAGGATTTTCAGTTGCTGTTAAGAACATCATATCCTTTACAGTTGATACGAGAGTCCAACCTTCTGGTGGTGTTCTTACATCATCAAGATACAATTTCATTGTTAGTTTTTTTCTGTGAGAACATTTCTTTTAATAAAATTAATTATAAATTTGATGTGTATGAAGTCATCATACAATAAAAAAGCACCCATGTGAAGGAGTGCTGTGACAGTTTAGGAAGTGGTCTACTTCCTCAAGTCTCTTTGTAACTGTCGTCTCTCACTCACAGAGAGCACCACTTCCTTGACACCAACTTTATCTTTTGCTTTCTGAACTACTTTCTTTACAAGGGGTTTGATTAACTTTAATAAAATCTCTGCTAATGGTTTACCAAAGACTGCTGCTGTTGCTGCTGCCATAGCAATCGTAACTGTTGTTATAACTTCGTTTGCTGATGGTAAATACTGTTCTACGAATGTGGGTTCTTCTATTATCTCTACAGTTTCTTCATTATTTTTCTTTTCACATCTTTTAAATTGCTCATTATATTCCTCATCTATTTCACAAGAAGGAATAGTAATTTCTGGTGTTTTTGGTATAGAAACCTGAGGAGTTTCAGGTATTTTAGTATCACCTTCAAGATCTAACTTTGGTGCTATTGCTTCTGGTGGTCCAGTTAATTTTACATCTTCTTCCGGATCATATTCAATTGGATTGAAAGAAGGAACTTGACCATCACAAAAAACAACATTTCCATTTGGATCATCTTTAACTAATCCCGGACCATTAAGATTTGCTTCTACACATCCAGGAACATCGACTATCGGTGTTCCAATAGTTAAAGTAACTGGTGGGGAATTTGGTAATGATATAGGTGGACCAGTAAAAATACTTCTTATGGGTGGAATACCAGTTGCGGATATTTCTTCAATCCTTACATCATTAATTTGTGGCATTAGTCTTTAAAGATATTTGAAACTGCTGTAAAAAAATGAAAGAAAATTACATACAGGAAAAATTTATCTTGATTATCCCTTTTCTTTTTTGCTGGGACTGATCTATCCATTTTTTAAATAATAAAACATCTTTACTATTTAACACTTCTCATAAATTTTTTAGAAAGGCAATACACCACCAGTTTGTGCTGGTAGTTCAGGAACTTCTGGCATCTCTGGCATAAGACCTTCAACCATACCAGGAAGTGCCTCTGTAATTGCTTCAGTAACTGCTTCTGTTGCCTTTACTCTGGCATCCTCAATGAGAGCATCCTTATTCATATAAAGGTATGCTCCTGCACTAACTATTGAAAGTGATACTAATCCCGAAAGTAATGCGATTCCGTTAATTACTTTTTGCATTTTAGTTCTTACCTTTTGTTATAGGCCATGTAATATGTAGGGTATATGTCAATAAAGTTATAAATCCAAATACAAATAAAGTACTCATCACTCTATCAAAGTTCCTTGTGCTCTTCTTCCCTCTCATCAACACCTAATATATAGTAGATAGCATAACCCGCCATGCAAACAGAAAGAAATACCATAAAGATCACTGACCACACAGGATCATTTACGTTATCAAGTGGACGAAGAATCAGTTTCATCAGTAGTAGATATACTTATAATATCTAGTCCTTCTACTTTAGATGGTGTTGATTTTATAATTGGTTTATCTTCATTTTCCCACATTTCTACAATGTCTTCTGCCTGCTTATCGACAGATGCCATTTCCATTCGGACTTTACCCTCCATCCATTTCAACCACAACCATTCAATAAACCCTAATGCAAGATGACGAACAATAGGGTTTTTTTTATTTGCCCATCTTTTGAACTTTGTATACCAAGTATCTTCACCACCCCATTGAGACTCAAACTTCATGTAGTTTTTTTCTCCTCTTCATCTTTTGGTTTAGGAACAGGAACTGTTACCGTTGTTTTTTGTGTTCCCCCACCATTTCCATTAGACTTTGATGGTGTTACACCAAAGGTTGCTAATGTACCAGTAAAAACACTGGCAATAAAAGTAGGGTCAATTTTTTGCTGAGGTATTCCTGGAATTGAAACATAGTTTAAAGTTAAGATTGCACCAGTCCATATCAATACAATTAATCTAACCAAACTTGAAATTCCTTCTTCATGCCAATGGAATCCATCATCATCATGATCTTTCTTCTTTTTTGGAAGCATTGATCTGATAGTTTTGATCATTACTATTTAGTAATATACCCTTCATCAACCAAGTATTTTCTTGTTAATGGAGTGGGTTCATAAATCTCCCACATCTTACCAGTAGAACATGCTGCAAGTGCATCAGCAGTCATTCCTTCAGTTCTACCTGCCCATGATGCTTCTGCTTCCCACGGAACAGCAGTTTTTGGATAAGTTCTTTCTGCCATTTCTTTCCAAATAAAAGGAACATTATCTTCAGGAAGAATAATAGCAATCATTGAATTATCAATTGTTCCTGCCATACAATCTTGTGCTACGTGCCATCCTTCATGTCTAACCACACTCATTAATGTAGATTGTCTACCCATGAATGCATCATTCAGAAAGAAGTTATTACTTACGGTATGATAAACACCACGATTACCTACAGGAAAATATTTCTGATCTCCTAGAAAAACCATAACTCCGATCTTATCAAGGGAGTCCAACATCTCATTAAACTCAATAGCAACAGCAGAATAATCAGAGTTGGGATAATTATCTTGAATGTCTTTGATACTTTTGATTCTTTGAACATTATCGGTGCATTCCCGTAAGATCATGCAACCCAAAGAATCATTAGTATAGTATCCTTTAGTTATTTTTTCATCTCCTGCATATGCTGTTCCTGCTAGTGCAGCACATCCAAGAAGAGATAGTAAAAGTTTTTTCATGTATAATATGCCTTAAAATATTTAATAATAGCATTAGTATTTACATTACCTTGAGATACCCAATCATGAGCACATTCATACATTGATTGATTAGTGTATTCGGGTAATGATTCTTTTAGTTGACTACCATATTTAGTAAGAAGAACTTTAAGTGCCGACTCACGAAGTTTTAACTTATTTTCACTGTAACGCCAATCTTCAATCACCTAAACTGCTCCCAACCAGTCCCAGATTGCCAACCACCAACACCAATCGGATTCAGTTGTGTTGTAGTTTTACCACTATTAGTAGCAATATTATAAATCACCTCATGAATATTTTTTGGTTCTATTGTATCATCTTCATACAATAGTTGTCCATCAGATACTGCATGTTCATATGCTTCTTTGATAGTCATTTGACGATCAGATAAGACTGCCGGACCAAACCAAGAATCATCTTCCAAATACTTCGGAGCAAGAAATCCTACAAAAGAACCATATCCTTGAGTGAAGTGTCCAGGACCACATTCAAATAATGATGCTTCTAAGTTGTCAATTAAATCTAAAGTCATGCCCATACCATTTTCTTAGTGTAATCATATGCATAAAGTTCTCTATTACCTTTGATTCCCCATCCTAACCAGTAGTATGCAGGTCTCATGTAATAAGATACTGTTTGTCCACCACCCTCAAATTGTGGAAGAACACGTTGAAAGATAGGTTCATTAATCATCCAACGAACTTGGCAATCTAATTCACTTGGATTGCAATCATACTTCACTGCAAAGTTTCCAAGTCCTCTATAACGATTGATAGAAGTCCACTGAATCAATCCATAACCACCTCTCAAACAGTTCTCATAAGTAACACGAGCACCACCCTCACAAATGTTAGCAATGAACTTAGATTCCTGTTGAATGTTTCCCATGATTGTTGCAAGTGCATTACGATCAGAGATCTTTGTGTGCTCTTGTAATGCTGCTAAAACAACTTGCTCATTAGGAGTACAACTAGGACACTTCCAAGTCTCTTCCTCTATAAGAATTTCTTCTACAGGTTCTGGTTCCTGTGTCACTTTGATTTGATCAGGTTCTGGGGAAGGGATTGCAACTACACTTGCAAGAAGTCCAATTCCAAAAAGTGATTTAAACATTGTCTCCAAGATATTCGAGTGAGTAGATTTCATGATCCTCAAGATTAGGGTCTAACCATTCGGCAAACTCTGACTGGATCGCATGAGCATCTTCTACAGATTTTAGCACATCATCCTTCTTCATGTCACACAGAATGTGCATTCTGTCAACTGCCCAGTCATGAGTCACCTGTAGAGTCTTTTCCAAAATTTCCATAATCTTTCCGCATGTAACGGCCGAGAATGTTGCTATTATAGTATGCTGGTGCTCCGTTGTCAAGTGCCTCTGATAGCACATTATTTAGAAACAACTGCTTGGTCTCCTCAAAGTTACAGTCTCCCTTCTTCTCATGAAGACTTAGTATTACTCTACTGAAGAACTCTTTGCCGTATCTTTTTATATCTTCCTTTAACTCAGGACAAGAACCATAATATTTCTTCCAATCAGATTCTTGTTTTACTTTTCTCTTTTTTCCTGGTGGAGTTCTGAATGACCAAAAGTATTTCCTTCCAAGGTATTTTCTACCGGTGGTCTTATTGGTAATACAGTAAACAAAACCAAAGTAATTCCCAATAGCATCAGACTCAAAAGGTTCATTATTGTATATCCAAGAATTCTCATAACTCATCTTATAGAATTCAATGAGCTATTATTTATCTTTAACGGGGACAAACCTAGTCTACATAAAAAAAGGAGACTTGTCAAGCCCCCTTTGAGTATTATGTGAGTTTTCTAACGCAATCCAACTTCTGTGTCTTGACGACGTTGTGTTCCTACAACTGCATTTGCTCTAGACCTTAGATTTTTAGCAGCAGTTCCTCTCTTACCAAAGTCTCTATTTGGATTTTCTTTCCAGTCATCTACTTTTCTAGTCATTCTTTCTCTAGAGAGAGGAAGGTTAGTTGGTCTCGGTGATCCGTATGCCTCTAGAATGTTCTCAATGTCCTCAGAGTCAATCTCATTGACCATCAACCATTCCGCCTCTTGGAGGTCTTCTGCGATGCCGTAGTCGCACAGGAACTCGACTACTACATCATATGTCTCAACCTCTTCAGACATTCTCTTAGCAGCACTACCTGCCCTATCAGAAACCTTCTGTAATCCACTAGCAATTCTACTCTTAATTCCTTTTTTGATATTACCAGGAGCATTCTTGACTGCCGTCACTGCTTTACTACCAGCAAGTTCTGCTCTACGTTTTGCTCTTACAGCACTATCTTGTGCATTTTGAGCACTTCCTTTTGCAATTATACCAGCAATTTGAGCACCTGCTTTAACACGTTTTGCAGTATCAGTTGCTTTTTTAACACCCGTTGAGACTCTTGCTTTAAGACTTTTACTTGAATCTCCTTGAGCACTTTTAATTTTTTTGTCAATTCTGTTTTGGGTTCTTTCTGCTTTTCTTTTTGCAAGGTCTCTCTTATCTTCAGACCCTATCGTTACCCTTGAATTTTTCTGCGCTCTTACAGGAGACATCCTTGTGGATTTTTGGTAACGATCACTAGCAGTAACTCTTTCCGCACCCTTTTTACCCCCAACCACTCTCTTAACTGCTCCCTTTAACCTACTCGCAATAGATTTTTTCTCTGGGGATTTTTTAGTAGATGGAATAGATGGAGTAGATGTTTTTGTAGCACCCATTCCTGTTGATGCTGGTTTTTTCTTTGCTTCTTTTCTTGCTTTTCTTTCTGCTTCCTTAGCATCCTGTTCTGCTTTTACTTCAGCATAAGACTTAGAACCTTTACGTGCTTTTTTTGCTGCTCTTGCTTCATTTAAAAATTGAAAATCTTCTTCAATATAGTCGTTAAAACCTTCTTCGATGTCATCAATATCATATCCTTCTTCAAGAAGATCTGAAACAACTTCTTCTACAATATCTTCTAACTCTTCATCAGAAAGTTCTAGTTCCTCATCTACTTGAGGAGCATAGATACTCTCATACAAACTTCTGATTTCTCCGTACTCGGACTGCGATAAAGCTCTCATCGTAATTCTTAATTAACTCTTTATAAGAATATTTATAAAAAAAAAGACTCCCTTAGGAGTCCTCGGTATATGCTTCATAACCATTATAATCACCAAATAGAAAAGCATCAGATTTTGCTGCTTCTCTATACATCTCTAATGCATCTTCAGTTTTTACACAGTTGCACTTACAATTTCCTTTACAGATAGTTTTATTTTCTTCCATCAGATTATATTTTTTCCTGGTTTAAGTATCATATATTTTTTACCGTCAAAAAGAACTCCTGAATAATATTTATCTGTATTCAATACAGAAAATATATTATACTCCCTATCATCAAAAGGTGTTATATCCACCATATCTCCATAAGTATTTTTCCAAATACTATGATATATTGCACATCCATATCTTTCATCACTAATATCTGTAATCAAATAATATCCACTTATTTTTTCTCCACCATAAGTTTCTACATAATGATTTACATTATTATGACAGTTTGCATCAATACATAATGGTTTAGATACTACAGGTACTTTTAAAAGAGTAAGAGAAAACTTACAATACTCTTGAAGTTTAACCACACAATCATCTTCTGGTAATGACAATCTAAACTTTCTCTTCATTTTTTCTTTTCTTCCAAGCAAGTTTCATTTTTTCTCTTGTCTCTGGAGAATGTTTTTTACCATAAAAATGATTTTTTTCTCCTTTATGAGATTCACTTAATTTTTGTCTGGTTTCTTGCGAGATTGTTTTATTGTAAGTAGGATGATTTTTACCTTTTTTTGATTCACTCATCTTTCTTTTTGTTTCTTCTGTAAGGATTTTACCTTTGTTTATTTCACTCAATTTTCTCCTAGTTTCCTCACTTATAACAATACCAGAAGCACCTTCACCACCATTAGTTCTGTTGCGAAGAATACCAGTTCCCAAATCCTTTCTACCAAGGACAGCAATCATATAGATTTCGTGCCTAAATGATTCTTCTTCAGTTAGGTTTTGTTTTAGAAAGATTATTCTGGATTTATCTTTAGGTGGTTGTATTTCACCTTTACACTTAAAATATGCTCTATATTCTTTACCTTTACCAATATAATAGGGAGTCCTATCTTTACGCAAGTAAGCGTAAGTATAATATTCGTTCATTGTGTCTTGGCGTTGACTTACTATTATTTATAATAAAAAAGTGGGACTTACGCAACTATAATCCGCCAAGACACAAGTTGCTGCCCGATATAATATATTAGTTCAGTCTTAAGGTCAATTAAAGACTGAAACCAGCAAATGTATTGCCAGTGACATCGTGCTTAATACCACCAACAATATATGACTGCACTTGCGTTTCCTGTGGGCTGATCTGAAGACCTTTAGAAGAAATCCAATGTTCCGTCCAGGGGAGTGGGTTATTCTTTGCGGGTACGTCATAGATCGTCTTAAGTCCAATTGATTTCATTCTACGATTGGCAATCCATTCCACATACTGCTGAAGCAATTTATCATTGAGACCAATCATCGAACCATCCTTGAACAAATATTCTGCCCAAAGTTTTTCTTGATTAACACAATTTTCAAACGTATTAATCAACCACTGCTCTTCTTCTTTGAAGATTTTTGCCATCTCAGGATCATCACCTTCTCTCCACTTCTTTAGAATATTCTGAGTAATGGCAAGATGCTGATTCTCATCTCTAGCAATCAGTGAGATGATTTTTGCACTTCCTTCCATAAGTTTGAGTTCACCAAAAGCAAAACTGCAAGCAAATGATACGTAAAATCGAATACCTTCAAGGATATTAACATTCGCAACTGCTTTGAAGAGTTTGCGTTTGAGTTCATATCTTGATTCTTGTGCATAAGGAACTCCTTCTAATGCGTGTTGCCAATCATTAGTACTATCATAATGATGTGCTGCATTAATAAAATCATTATATGCCCCAGTCACACTCATTGCACGTTCAACAATTCGTTCATCATTCAGAATGTGATCAAACACATCTGAGGGGTCTGAATAAACGTTCTTAATGATATGAGTATATGAACGACTATGGATCATCTCCATGAACCCCCAGACCTCCATACATGCTTCTAATTCAGGTAAGCTACAGTAAGGGATAAAAGCCATCCCAGGACCACGCCCTTGTACAGAATCCAGCATGATCTGGTACTTAAGATTGCTGGTAAAAATGTGCTTTTGCTCAGGGCGTAGTGTCTGATAGTCCGCACGGTCTTTCTGGAGGGATACTTCTTCGGGTCTCCAGAAATATCCCAGTTGTTGCGTTGTAAGTTTGTCAAAAATTGGATACTTATAAGAATCATATCTCTGAATACCTAATGGTTTTCCAAAGAACATTGGTTGCTTTTTAGTGTCTACCTCTTCTGCATTGAACACGGTCATAGAATCGATCATTGGTCTCTCTTCTTTATTTGTCTTAAATCTTACAAGACTCACAGTCTTCCTCCTCTGCGGTTTCTAATTGAGAAATTAAACTATCAAGTGACTCATTGGAATCGTCCATTTCATCAGTCTTAATATCATAAGTGTTTTGATAATAACTTGTTTTCCATCCCATTGAATATGAGTAAAGCATATCGTGTGCCATAACTGACACAGGGATCTCATTGTTGGGATAATGTTCCGGATTATAACTCCAATTACCAGAAATTGCCTGGTCAAAGAACTTTTGCATTACGGCAACAATATTAATGTATCCTTTATTGGATCTCATTTCCCAAAGAAGATCATAATTGTTCTTCAGTGTTCCGTATTGTGGAACAATCTGCTTAAGAGGTCCTTTTTTGGACTTCTTAATGGACAAGTATCCTCTAGGTGGTTCGATTCCATTTGTTGCGTTTGACACAACGGAACTGCTCTCTGAAGGCATCTGTGCGGACAATGTTGAGTTCCTAACTCCATAATGCTTAACTTGTGCCCTAAGACTCTCCCAATCATAGTGAAGCTCATTTGTAACTATTTCATCTACCTCATTCTTATATGTATCAATCGGAAGAATTCCATTACCATACTTGGTACGATGACTGTATTCACATGCACCTTTTTCTTTCGCAAGATTAACAGTTGCCTGAATGAGATAGTATTGGAATGCTTCAGATAGGTCATGAACAGATTTCCATGCCTCAGGATCTTCATACCTATGACCATTCTTGGCAAGGTAGTGTGCCAGTCCAATATAACCAATACCTAACGAACGACGTGCTCTTGTGGCAATCTCTGCTGCTCTGACGGGATATCCCTGAAAATCAATGAGTTCATCAAGACTCCTGACAGCAAGATCACAAAGAACATCAAGATCTTCAAGATCCCTAATTTTACCAATATTAATAGCACTAAGGATGCAGAGAGCAATTTCACCATTTTCATCATCAATATGTTGTAAAGGTTTTGTAGGCAAAGTAATCTCTTGACAATTCCCAAGAAGAAATCCGTTGAACATACCCATTCCTCTATCTGATTCGGTAAAGCAATAGGTTGAATCTTTTCTTCCAGTGAAAATAATATCTTCAACAATATGAAATCTTTCAGCATTTCTATTTGGAATATTTTTTGAAATTTTAGATCTCATTACATATTCTGCAAAACCAAGATTGCATAATTTGATGAGACCGCTATTAGAAATAAGCAATCTCCACACTTCATTGCATTCATACTCTTTCGTTTCACCTTTACCATCAGGCATAAATTGCTTTCTATTTTCATAAATTTTTTTGATTTTACAATCAACTCCAAGAGTATGAAGCATATACTTGATACTTCTAAGAAATTCAAAGTTAATTGAATTTATTTGAACTGTTTCTGTCTGATTGTTTTTTGCAATGTGTCCATCTGAATCAACCAATCCAGCAAACCACTTCAATCTAGACTCAATTGTATAATTGCAATCGGGAACCACAAATTTAGTATGGGGGGGAATATCTAAAATTACTCTAATTTTATTATCCAAATTATAGTATTTTGTATATGGAAGATACTCTAAAATATCTTTTTTAGATCCATACAAATCAAGTATTGGAGTACCTCTATGATATGATCCATCTCCAGAATGAAAACCTAAAGTATATGAATTTTCTAGATTTAATTCTCCTTCAATGATAGGTAAATCAAACTTAATAATTTTATCACCCGATTTCAAATCATATGCCCTCTTTTCAATAATTTTTTTATTTCTGGAATAATTTTTTCCGTTTACAACAAAAAATCTGTGGTATGGAGTACATTCAATTTCTTCACTATCAATAATAACCTTCATCAATTCTTGACAATCTGATGTTTTTTCAATTAAAACATTAGACCACTTTTCACCATTCCAAACATCAACATAATCACCCACCATTTCATAAATAGTTTGATATCCATCTTTAGTAAGAATTTGAGTTTCTGGGGCAACACATAAGTTGCTCATCTCAACTTTATCCATAAAGGATGAGTGAGAATTACAATGGTCAATGTTCATGATATAAATTCTACCAGTTTCGGCACGTTCTTTTAGAAGGTCGAAAAATAATTCTTGTGCCCCGATAGTCTTTCTTGGAATAGACTGATCTGATTCATAGTCCACATAACAAGAGTCAAATGCATCAGTACCAAAAGCATCATAGAGGCCCGGTACGTCATTCGGTGAGAATAAGCTAATCTGCTCATTCTTAATGAAACGTTCGTAGAAAAGTTTTGAAATTTGGATTGAGTAGTCAAGTTTCCTCACTCGGTTGTCTTCTGTACCCTTATTGTTCTTAAGAACTAGGATGTCTTCGATTTCGATGTGCCAGATTGGGAAGTGGACAGTCGCTGATCCACCTCTGATGCCATTCTGAGTGCAGCATCTGACAGTTGCTTCAAACTTTTTGAGGAAAGGGACAACACCTGTGTGTTGTACTTCACCACCTCTGATCTTACTGTTGATGCCACGGATTCGACCTGCGTTGATACCGATTCCCGCCCTTTGTGCAACATATTTGCCGATAGCCATATCAGAACTAAAGATGCTATCGAGGGTGTCATCAACATCAACAAGAACACAGCTAGCAAATTGTCGAAGTGGAGTTCGCACCCCTGCCATGATAGGTGTGGGAATGTTGATTTTGTGTCTTGAGATTGCATCGTAATATTTCCTAACGTATTCTAATCTTGTCTCCTTTGGATATTTAGAGAATATGGTTGCGGCAATCAGAAGATACATGAACTGTGGAGTCTCATATACCTTACCATTACTTCTGTCTTGCACAAGATACTTATCACAGACTTGACGTAAACCTGCATAAGTAAACAAGTAGTCTCTATCATGATCAATAAAGGACTGAAGTTTATCAAACTCTTCATCAGAATACAGGTCAAGTATTTCTGCATCATAAACTTCTTTAGCAACACATTGCTCAACTTGCTCCTTTACTGTTGGAGTTTCGTGCATACGACCATACAATTGCTTACGAACGGCAAACAAAAGAAGTCGTGCGGCAACAAACTGATAGTTGGGATTATCCAAACTTACCAAATCTGATGCAGAACGAATTAGAATCTCCTGAATCTCATCTGTTGTAATACCGTCATAAAACTGAATACCAGATTGAATTTCAACCTGACTTGCAGATACACCGGCAAGATCTTTACATGCCTCTTCTACCATTACATGTAGTTTATTTAAATCAAGAGGTTCATTTTTTCCATTTCTTTTAGTTACCTTTGTCCCGTTAGTCATATTTTTTTCCAGTTGTTAAATTTAATTTTTGCTTCTAATCCTGAATAGGTATTCAATTCTACCACAGACATAACATCATGTCCAGAAAGAACCATGTCATTGATATCTTTCTGTATTATATTCGTCGGCCAAATCACTATGGAGTTGTCATTATCGATTGTTCTACCGATTCGATTGACGATTTCTCGATTGCGTGGTTCGTTATCATAGATCCAAACAGGATTGCTAATGCCCCAGTTACTAATATCAACGTCAGCTCCGCACATCGCAATCGAGTTACAAATGAATGTTGAGTCGAAAGGTCCTTCTGTGATATAAACAGCAATTGTTTTGTCAATAGTTTCAAGTCCATAAACCTTCGGTGCTTCCTCATCCAACATCACGGTGATGTATTTAGTGAATGATTTTCCCAGTGCTCTACCCTGAAATCCAATGAGATTTTTGTTCTCATCATACATTGGTATTACGATACGACTCTCATCCTTCTTGATAGTATCAAAGGTTTGTTTCTGAGTATTCGTCCACTCCATGAACTTGTCAGCATAATAAAACCTATCCGGATCTATCTTGCGATTTACAAGATATTCATTGGCAAAAGAATTTGTAGATGCCTTTGGAAGATTGATCGATTTCTTGAATACTGGTTTCTTAAATTCAAACTTTGGTGCTTGAACAACAAAGTTTCTACCGGTATGTCCTTCCTTAAACTTCTCAAGAGTATATTGCTTATGAAGACTTACATCAATCTCTTTCAGTAAATTATTAAAAGACATACTCGCACCACAATTATGGCACTTGAAGTTTGTATTATTTTTGACCTGGTAGATATATCCCCGTGTCTTATTTTTATTCTTCTGTGAGTCACCACAAATAGGGCAACGAAAGTTATAGAGGTTATCTTTAACTCTCTTAAATTTCTGGAGACGAGAAGATATCATCCCAATATACTTGGAGTCAACCAGATCCATTATGTATAGGTACTACCTTACTGGGTCTATTATAACCTGCTGTGGGGTCTGAGTCAAGAAGAAAGGTGCGATTCGACTACCGGCACCTATGAGCAGTGCGGAGACCACTAGAACTCCTCCTACCTGCCATCTAAACTTTGAAAATGCTTTTATCTCTATCTGTATTTTATCTATTCTTTCGTGTAGAATTCTATTATTCTTTTCTTCTGTATCTTTTAATTCATCAATCATCTTTATAATAAGACTATCAGTCTTCATACTTTGCTCAATTCTTTCATCATGCTTCGTCAGAATTTGAGCAATACGATTATTTCCTTCAGATATTTTTTCTACTGCCGATTCCAATTTAGAAAGCATCTCCCTTGAGAGTTCCTCATACATATCAAGTTTTGATTCTAATACAGCAACCTTTGAGTTGTTGGATAGCATTATTTTACTCCACTATTCCATCGTTTTCTTGCTCCAGGCATCAAACCTCTGGCGATAATAGTAGGTCTCTTTTTCTTTTTCTTTATTAAATTCACAGGAGGTTCTCCAGTCAATCCTGCAACACCACTACCATCTCCAACAGAATTAGCAATTGCTTCTTCTTTCAAAGATCTAATCATATTCCTTATGTGATTTAATCTTCTATCATTCATAACACTCAGATTTCTTTTAATTGTTGTATACAATACTCATCTTCTTTCAATTCAGTAATTTTTGTTTTAGGGTATTCTGGTATCCTATTTAAAAATACAAAAAAACTTTTTATACAAGGCCAAAGTTCATCTTCAAGATTATAAAATAATAAGGGAATTGCTGCATCATCAAAGACGTTGAATAGTACAGTTAAATGATTAAGTATGAGATGAGTTTTAAGTTCCCCAGTATTCTTATATCTTTTCAATAATCTTTTAATGTACTTAATTCTTTTTAAGTCATCTTCAAAATCATCTTTTGTGACTGCTTGGGGATTATTATAGAATTTTATAGCAAAGAGTAAGTAATTACTCTCATTCAACTCTTCAAATCTCATACTACATTATCAACTATCTGGGAAAACACTATCGTCAGTAGCATCAGATGTAGTCAGAATACCACCAGCAACTAAAACTTCATTCTTAACTCTCAATTTTCCGTGCATATCAATATAAGTTGTAATTCCAACCCAACCAGAATGTGTAACAGCATATGCCGTTGTTGCAGCAATTCCTGCTTCAATTTCATCTATTCCGTATACTACACGAGTTACAGGATTAGTTGAAAGTCCAGTCTGAACTTCAGGTGCAGCATATGCAGTATCCGCCATTGCATACAGAGGTTCCTGTGAAATAGCAAACGTAGTTGATGCAGGAACTGTCGTAACACCAGCAACAAAATAATCTGTGCTATAGATTGTTAGTGATCCATTATTTGTTACAGAATCAACTACAGCAAAACCATAAGTTGCACCGGTACCTACACTAATAACATCACCTTGAGTGACACCATCATCGGTAAATGTTGTTCCAGCACCAGTAACAGTTTTACTAGCAAAGTCAATGGAAATAGTTCCCGTGCTTGTTACTAAATCTTTATCGCCCCATAGAGACATGTTCTATTACCTTATAATTCTTTTTATAATGATATTTATATTATTCAGTTTCTCTTGCTTTAATAGCATTTGAAACTACTTCAAGAAGTTGATCATCCATATCAGTTTTAGTCAGTTTAACTGCCTTACTAAGAATAACTAAACAAATCTCTATAAGTCTCTCACCCAGTTCCTCATTATCAGGAACTTTAGAAACTGCATCACCAATAATTTTTGATGCGAGTGGAAGTAAAAATGCTAACATAGTTTGAACCAGAAGTCTAAACTATATAGGAAATTTTTAATAATATGTAGTGTTTCTATGAACATTGAATGGGTTTTTATTATCTACTTCATATCCTTTCTTTGCTTTCTGAGCATTTTTATTGAATGTAGAAAAAGACTTTTTTACTTTAGGTTTTTGTTCTTCTTCTTCTTTGGCAATTCTCGCCATAAATTTTGGATCAGAAAGCAAAGAACTACGAAGTGCTTCTTTCACTTCAATCTTTTGATTTTGTGATACTGCAGGCATCAATCACTCTCTCCTGGACGTGATCTGTATAGGTTTTGACTCACTGCCATCTGATCTTCAACACTCGATCCTTCACCTACAGTTTTACGTGCAGATTGGAAGTTGCGATTTATTTGATCTGATACTCTCTTCTGTTTCTTTGCTCTCGGAGATTTTGGATCTTTCCTTTGAAGTTCATCGGATCTTTCCAGAGCACGACGACCAGGAGACATAGTTGCCTTTGGATCTCCACTCTTTAATCTATTATAAGTAGGAGCAGGGGACTGATACATTCCCTGATACTTCTCATCAACCATATCACCTTCCATATCATAAGACATCTTAAGACCCATTGCTCTCAACTTGTTCTTTGCAAGATTGATTCTGGTAGGCATTGACCTTGGATCTTCTGCCTTTGTAGGTTGAGATCTTTCGTCCCAATTTTTTGTACCATACTTACATTCTTCTCTTGTCTCATCTTTCTCACAATCCGGACAATAACGCATATTTTCTATACTCTCAGGTATTCTTAGCATTTTTTTATCTCTCTCTATCATAGCAGATCTTAGATTTCTTTCTCTTTGTTTTCTTGCTTCTTCTTCTTTTGCTTTTGCTTTTGCTGCATCATCAGATTTTTTTTCCTCCTCAACTCTTTGTGCCTTCAGTGCATCAAGTTCTGCTTTAATTCCCTCACGGACAGTGGGTTCATAATTTTCTAAATGTCTTTTTCCTTTCTCAAAGAAAGATCTAACTGCTCTATCTGCACCAGAACCAATTTGGTTAGCAATTGATCCACCTTCCCTCTTCCTTTTCATTGCCGCTTGATGACCCTTCCAAGCAGAAAGTGCAACTCTTGCAGCAGTATTTGCAGCATCTTTAACTGCACCACCAACTTTTCTCTTTGCTTCTGGAGAAGTTGCTTTTTTTACTGCAGTCTGAATTCCCTGCTTAATTTTTTCCTGTCCTGGAGGGGATGTATTTGCAGCACCAACTTTTTTCTTTGCTTCTGGAGAAGTTGCTTTTTTTACTGCAGTCTGAATTCCCTGCTTAATTTTTTTCTGTCCTGGAGGGGATGGTTTCTTATTGTAATTAATTGAAAGTTGTCCAGGAGAAGATTTCTTTTCATCAGATTTTTTAGTTTCTTTTGATTTGTTAGGTGGAATTTCACTTGCTGTTCCGGCAGATTTAGTAATCTTTGGATTCTTTCTTGCTTTACCTGCTTTTGTTAATAGTTCTCCTTGTACATCTTCATAAAGACATATCGTAGTTCCAACCTCATTAACAAATTCAAGGAACATATCATAACCCATTCCCTCAGAGATTATTGCAATATCTTCTTCATTATATCCCTGATCATAAAAATATTGTGTTGCATTCTCTAAAACATTAGGATTAATTGTGACTTTATTTTTGCCTTTCATTACATCAAGTTTTTTACCTTGCTCATCTTCTGTTTCATAAATGACTTCTTCCTTATTAACTTTTCTTTTACCACCCATCTCATCTTTACCAGTTGCTCCGGCAATTACATCACCACGAGTTACTTTATCATAAGGTTTACGATTGTTGGCAAGATTACCATCATTGGGTTTATCACCACCCTTATTATCATAAGTTCCTTTCTTCGCACTACTACTAGCAGTAACAAGTTCTACACGCAAACCTTCTTTTTGCCTAAGTTGATTTGCCTTTGCTTCTGCAGCAGCATATGTACTATAAGACCTTGTATACTGTGAACCTGATTTAGGATCTTTTACCCTTAATACATATTCTCTAACACCTTCTACAAATACTTTATTAAAAATCTGAGGAAGTGAAGATTCGACCATAGCAAAATCATACTGTTCACCCATCAACATCTTTTGCGCTAGTGCTTTAACGGGACCAGGAGGATTTTTTGATGTCAACTTTTGCATATAAGCACGCTTCAATGCCGCAGGATCAGTTTTTTGACCGTCCTTAAACTGACCTTTTACTTCATATCTAACATCATACGCAAGTTGTCTAGCCTGCTTTCGAACTTTGTCAACAATAGTGTTGGCAGGAGAACTACCCTTTATTCTTTGAGGAGCTTCTTCAAATACGTTATTACTCATTGGAAGTCTTAACTAATCTTACTTTTTCTTATATTTATTTATAAATTGTTTACCCCATTCACTTCCTGGAACCATTTTTTCCACATACTTTCTATGAGCATCAGTTCCTACAAGTCTCTGATCGGCAGGAACCCCAGAAGGTGCATTACTATTAGTTACTGATTCTAATACATCTTTAATCCAAGGTTTAAACATCTCACCATCTTCAGTTACACAGATTAGATAGTTTGTTCCTCTTCGGATAATCTTTCCAACACTTTCACTAATATCACATTTTACCCATTCATCAATATTAAAAATTTCTTTATTAATATATTTTTCTCTCAATTCTTTTTCGTAGTCATCAGTTCCATACTCATATGATGCTGCTATTGGAGCATATGTTGTTGCTGATAATTTTTTTTCTCTTGGAGTTTGTCTACGATCTTGTCCTCCTACTTTTGTTCCTTTATTTGAATACTCAATTGTTGTTCTTCCTGTTTTTGGGTTAGTGAAGGTTTTACCCATAAACTCCCAAGTACCTCTAATGACTCTTCCCCAACCACCATGACCATCACTTTTAAATCCAAGTGCCTTTGCTTGAGTTACGGCATCGGGTGCTTCGATAATAAATTGAGAGAAACTTTTCATTACTTACTTAATTGTTTTATTATCTGATTTTCATGTGCAACAATATAGTTGATCACATCTATTCTCATTTTCTTATATTTATTCATTTCCCGATCTACCTTAGTTGATACTATCTTCTTATCGAAAGTTGTATAAACATGAGTAAGAAAATCTTTATATTTTTCTTTTTTATTTTTAGTTTTTGAATCAAAAGTTTTTATTAAACTAGTTATTTCTGGATGCATTTTTTTCTAAATATTTAAAAAGTAAAAATGAAGACATATAGACAATTTATATTAGAAGCAAAATTGAGTTGGTGGAATGGTGGTAGACCAAAGGCAAAATCTAAAGAATCAGAACTACGTAGAGAAAGAGATGGAAGTCCAGAAGAACAAGTAAAAAGATTCTCTCGATT
>Ga0208428_1000115_pt1 | contig 38059 bp, 28 predicted proteins | sample DEB08_DNA_11_FD_184535 | JGI IMG/M metagenome (GOLD analysis project Ga0208428, IMG submission 184535) | Aqueous microbial communities from the Delaware River and Bay under freshwater to marine salinity gradient to study organic matter... | ecosystem: Environmental > Aquatic > Marine > Coastal ... | reverse complement strand
AAAGTGGGGGTTCAAAAACATCTTGTTCTTCAAACGGCACATAGCTTTTATTTTTAGATTTTTTACTGGAATCACCAAACCAGTATCTATCGTTTAACTTTTTAAGGTCTTTGTAGTTTGGTATAAGCCCAATAGAACCGGCAATATCAAACGGTGTTTTGAAAAACAATTCATTCTTATTTTTATCTCTAGACTCTTTTCTGCTATTATTAATAGATCTGTCAGTTAGTGTGATTGCTCTCCTCACTGATTTAATTGTTGGGGTTAGCGGGCCTGCAGAACTAATAAGAAAATCTGTAAACAAATCTCTTCCAGGACTTCGTTTTACAGGTATTTTAGAAAAAACCATACTGTCTTTGTATGGGTCATACTCAGTTTTCTCACCATCTTTTGTCACTGAGTCCCAAGTTATACCCTCTCCAAACTCCATGTTAGCGTACTCTATACCCAAGTTAACAACCGTTTGACTGATGTTACCTAAATTTCTACCAAACGCTAATGTAACTATACCTGATAGCACACTTCTCGTTAAGTCTTCTTTCTTAATCTCGTCTTCATCTTCGCCCATGCCAAGCGCAGAGAAAATCAATCCGAAGGCATAGTCTATACCTAGTCTGTAAATTGACATACGCATTATTGTGGACGCTAAAAGCATTGCGCCAGCACCTCTAGAAATCTCTCCCTTGCCCAATAAGTTTTGCACACCCTTTACTGCTGAGTAGTATTCAAAAACTCTAAAGTTTGTCATGTACCTATTTACTACCTGTCCTGCTCTTATTATTGCACTTACGTCTGGATCAGATATATTGCTTGGTATTGTGTCAAATGGATTTGTGGATGCCGATGTATCTATAATCGCAGCGTCTGCTTGTTCAGAGGCTTGGTTTATAGCTTCTTGAAACCTATCTCTATATGACTCATCGTTAGCTAGTTTTTCCCAGTTTAATTTTTGACCTGTAAGTTGTTTAAACCTGTTCTGAAACTCACCAACAAATAGAGGTCTAATAACCATCTCATCGGGTTTGGTTATAAGTGACTCATTGAGTTTGAACACAGCTCGAAATGGCATCGCAATAACCTTACCAACTGTTTTTGCAGATGCGGCAAGTTCTTCAGTCATTTGCTCAGGGTTGAAAAGCTTTGCTTTTGATAGCAGCTTACCCTCCATGTCCTTATTGTCAAATTTAGCCGTTTTAGTCAACCTATCCGTCTGAGTGGTGTTGGTGTTCTCAATAGCCTTTTCTATAGTTTTGGCGTCTACACCAACAAGTATGCCGTACCCGTCAACAAGGCTACCAGCGTGATTCATTACAGCGTGTATCGTGTTTGTACCAAGCTCAGAGGCAGCCTTTACTAAACCACTTAATTGAGAGTAGTATCCAGCCCTAGTTAGGTAATTAACAACATTATCACCAAACCCTTTTTTCTTTGTCACAATCTTGTACTGGCTGTTTATAATAGTGTCATATATTGACTCTAACTCATTAACCAAATCTTTTTGAAAATTTGTTTCTGCTCTGCTTTTTAGTCCAGAAAAAGCCACTCTGGTGGATTTTATAACTGGGTACATATGGTAGCCAACAGAAATCTTTCTTGCCGCTGCGTATGCATTACTTACAGGGTCGAAAGATATTGAGTGAGTTTTACCAGTACGCTGTATTGCAGCTTTATTCTTTACAGAGGCGTTCATGAACGAATCAAAGAGGCCTTCAAAATCGTTAGATATTTCAGTTGTTGCTGTTCCCGATTTAGGTAAGTGAATATAATTTTCCCGATGTATAAACGGCATACCCTGTACAGCGGCATCCATTCTAGCCATAGAGGTTAATTGTTCATACACTTCATCTATCATTTGAAGATGCTTCTTTTCGTTTGCAGTAAGGCTATCGTATAGCTTCTTAGCGTCTACTTGCCCCTCAGTGAGATACCCATCCCTTATCTTCTCTAGTTCCTTGATTTCATATTCATTATATTCCGTGTCTTTATCTTTGATAGTTGCGTTAATCCAATCCTTAGCTTGATTAACCTCCTTGTTCCCTAAGTTGCTATCGTATTCCCTTTGAATCTGGAACACCATTATCTTAGCCTTCTGTATAAATCTTTTGTTTTGATTTCTTGACAAAAGTGCTGTGGCGTTTTTAAGCTTGTCCTCAATTCTTTTAAGGGTTTGTTCTGATGCGGAAAACGCCATAGAGGTTGGTCTAAACAAAGACTTGTAAATATTAGTTGATTTAAATCTTTTTGAACCATCTGAGAATAATTCTTTCTCAGCCTTTAATATTTGGTCATAGTTTTTTGTTGGGGCAGAACGAAGTCTATCACCTATACCCGTTTTCTTGGCTTTTCTACTTGAAGAGTTTAGTAAATTAATAATTCCTGCGGCAGCCTTGCTAATTGCTTTATCTACGACTCCAGTCTGTTTTATTTCGGTCAATGGGATAGACATGTTCCCCCTAACCCCACGAACCTTTATAATACCTTGAAATAACTCAGGTGTTAAGAACCCAGCCTTCATAGCCTCTAAAGCCCTAACAATTGACTCGGCGTCTCTTAAACTAAGCCCTTGTATGTCCTCTAGGGTTATGGAGCTTGCTTCTCGAACATACCTTCTTTCTAGTTCCGATAGTTTAAAAGCACCATCGTCATAGTTACTATAAAACGCTGACTGTATTTGATTTAGTATTGCTATAAAATCTTGTTCTATACCCTCTCGCTTCTTATTATCACGCATCACCTTTGATACCAATTTAGTGTCTTCCTTGGTGTACCCATCCATAGGGTCTTCAACTGATGACTCATCCAACAAAGACTTAAACCTAGTAATAAGCTCTCTCTCTTCCTTGGTTATCTTTTTATCTTTTTCAAGCTTTGCGAGGTTTGTATTTAACGTTTTAGTAGGGTCTATTAGTTCATTTATTCTGTCTGCAATCTCTTTAGCTCTTAAGGAATCAAGCTCATAAGAGTCTAAAACAAGATCTATCTTAGCCTTAAATGCGTCCCTAGATGTTTTGTCATACTTTTTGTTTATGTTTAGTATGTCACTCAAAATACTATCGTATTCCTTTTGCGTTTTCTTAGAAAGATACTTTGGGTCTATACCCATAACTCTAACAAATGATTCTTGAAGTTCTTTTAACTGGCCTATCTTGGCAATTCTTTTTATTGCTCTACTTCTGTCTTTGTATCTCTTAATTCTCTCTACTCTTCCCTCGTCATTGGATATTGCGTCGTCCACCTTGTCCAACATCTTCTGCATGTTACTGACATTAGTGTTCTTTAGGCTTGTAATAACCTTGTTTATAGTTCTTTTTGAAAACAGACTTAGTTCAGAGTCTTTTAAAAGTTGTCTTAATTCTTTAGCAACTATTTCTCTAGCTTTATCATTATCAGTTAATCTAGAAACTTTGTTTATTAGTTTCTTAATAGACTCTTTTGACTTTGAATCTACTTTTTCTTTTTTAGAAAACCTGGTCACACCTGACTCCGGAGTCACCTCAATGTTTGTTTGAGCCCTTAATCTGCCTCGATTCCAGTTTGTAACCAACATTTCATAACCAGCATCCTTCATAACTTTAGATATCCATGCAGCTTGATAGTTTGGACTGAATGCCTGCCCAGGTCTTTTTTCGTTAAAAAGTTTTTTAGCTTTCTCGTAAAACCCAGCTACATCAGACTGAAAGTGATACACCTTCTCCTTTTTTATTTTGACAACGTGTAACTCATCTCCAACACCAGGCTCTTTTGTGTCCCTATCTGTGTAAAACATCACAGCCCCACCAACAGAGGATAATGCATTAGCCTCTTCTCTACTGGTTAAGCTCCTTGCCATGTCTCCAGATGATGGCTTTAACACATCTCTTCTTTCAAAAGAGTAATGATAAAACTCATAATTACCATCACCATCATCAATAAGTTTGTTCTGAACATCTGTTGGTAGAGAAAGACTTAAATTATCTAAGTCATACTCTATTTGAAACTCAAGATTACTTCCGTCTATGTTTATTACGGAATAGTAGTCGTCAGCCTTAGTATTAAACTTTTCAAGTCCCTTTTTTATTAGGTTTATTGTACCGTCTTTATACACCAAGCCTTCATTAGTGGCGACACTTTCTTGTTTAAGATCTCTTGCAAACTCAGCTGCATCATCTCTTTCTAATCCTTCAACAAAAAACGAATTTTCTGGGGAGCCATACTTACCAAATATTGGTATTAACTTATATTCTGGAAGTTTGTATTTTGCTCTTTGTTCATTCTTTTCATTAAACCAATCTACAGCTTTTTTGTTGTAAGATATGTTTTCTTCATTCGTTGCTTGTATCGAGTCTGGGTTCTCTCCGGTAAGCATTCCCCACTTACCTCTTTTGATCTTGTTTATAAAGGCATCTACATCTTTTATTCCAGAATTAGGTAAAGAACTTTTCGCAGAGTCTTCCCATGATTTGTCTCTTTTAGAGAACCTAGTATCGGATGGGTCGCGCTCTATAGTTGCCCCCAACTCAGCGTCATAGTTTTTAGGAAACGGCTCACCCATCATTACAGACACCTCTTCCACTTTAGCAATTAGATTGAATTCTGGATCCTTCAACACCATCATGGTAGCGTCAAGAGCTAGTTCTTGAGCTAAGCGCTCAGATAGTGCTGTTTTACGAGCTGAGTTAATGTCATTTGAATTACCCGTTAGAAAATTCCATAGTTGTTCGGGTGTTGTTTCTATCTTCCTGTAAATAGTAGGACTAGAATCCCTTGACGCTCCAGGAAGTAGGTATAAACCCTTTGAAACCGCATCATCAACTTGTTTTGGGCTAGAATTTTCAGATACAATCTCAGCAAATATTTTATTTTCTTCTCGACGCTCTAACCTTACAAGCTCTCTAGTAGGTATTTTTTGAAGTATAAGTTCAGAGTTGTTGAAAACAAAGTCTTTATACTTCTCCCCTTTGCCAATAAAATCTTTCACTGGCTTCATTAGTTCCCTTCTAAAACGATCTATTAGAGTTCTTCTAAACTTCTTATTGGTTACCGGAGGTAGTTTAGTGCCAAACGTTCTTCTCACTGAATCAATCACGCTGTTATAAAGGTCGCTTCCCTTTTCAATGCCAAGCTTTTCTCTAAACGTCTTATCTTGTACCTTAAACTCTTGCTCTTCAGCTCTTTCAACTACGTCTTCAGTAGTTGTTTCTTCAGCAATTTGCATTGGTCTAACCCTACCTTCAGTTGGAACCGCTTCAACTTGTTCAGTTGTTTGGAATCTGCCTTGGCTTTTATATTGGTTAACAATGTCTGGTATCGCAAACCTCTGTAACTCATCTATCACAAAGCCTCCAAGATCATCATTCTTTTCTGGATTAAATCTTTGTAATGAGCGTTCAAATAATTGACTTTTTACATCTTCATAAAACTCATCTGTAACTTGTTCTTTTGGAACACCAAATCTAGCAAGGTTTTTGTTTATTAATGGATGTAGTTTATTACCAAGAATTAAATCAAGATATACCGTGCCAATAACTTCTGAATCATACTCAGCTTTTGTTGTTCCTTCTGGTACTAATGCTTTAATTGAATCACCCAATTCTTTTCTTGAAAATCTCGATCCAACTTCTATTTTTTCTCCAGTTAAAGAAGCGTCTATATCAAGGCCTTTTTCTAACTTAACAAGTTCTTTGACATCACCAGACATAAATCTAGTGCCATATGTAAGAAACATATTAAACACATCTTCTCCGGATTTTAATTTACCCGCCTCTGTTTTTTCTACTGGGTTTGTAAACAATCCATTATAAGCAGATTTAATTTTAGCTAAAAATGATTTATCTAACTTACCAGATCGTTCAGCAAGTGCAATCATTTTTGTTATAGCTATAATTCTTTCTTCATGCCAAAGAGATTCAGATTCTTTTGTACCTTTTCGTTTTAATTTTTTATAATCATTTTCAAATTGGCGTAATTGTTTTTTGTCTGTTATGTAATTGTTTTTATAGTGATTATATAGTAAGTCACTTATTTTAACAACATCGCCACCAAGAGCCCTTATTTTATTAAAAAATGAGGCGTGAAGAAACTCATGCCCATGAACAAAAGAATCTCCATTATTTGGATCAACCGCTTCATTTCTTAATGTTAGAACAAACGGAAAATTATTATCGGCGTTTATTGCTTGACCTGAAACACTAACGTTTCCTTTTTTTAACTCCTTTTTTAACTCTGCAAATTCTTTTTTGGATTTATAATATTGCTCTTGTGTAATAATGTCATCAATAAATGCTTGATCTAAAGCAGAATTAAACTGAACCTCCGCATCTTCAATATTTTCCGCATCAATTATTTTTATTTCTTTACCCGTTTCGTTTGCCCTAACAGTGTTGTATAAATGTGAGATTTGTGATTGTCTATCAAAATTGTACCTTGATAGCATTAAATCCCTTTTATTTTTTAAATCCTTAAACTGTGTTTCAAGTTCTTTTATTTGGCTTTCTTTCTGATCTTTAGTTAAATCTTTAGACTCTGATATATCTTTAGCTTTTCTTATTAAACTCGCTCTTTTTGTTTCGTTTTTTATTAAAGCTTGTTTTTGACCAAAGTTTAATTCATCAAGAAGTGTAACTACGTTTTTAACTTCATTGTAATTTTCCTGTATTAGAATCTCCTGCTCTGCAGTTATTTCTTTTAATAGATCTAGGTCTTCTTGTGTTTTATTTTCTTTATTATTTATCTCTTGCTTTCGTAAGGCTAGTTCGCCTAGTTTTTTGGTTCTTTTGTTAATTTGGATATCTACATCTGAACTTCTAAATGCAACAGAAGCATCGACAAAAGTTTTAGGTGCAGACATTGCTAAACCACTAAATGTCGCTCCAGTTATAAAAGCTTCGTCTACGCCTTCAAGTATGTTTTTATCATCGCCAAGAATATATACATCCGCAGCATTTTGGGCTATTTGTGCAATAGCCTCAGAACCACCTTCTTCAATTGGTTGCCAAGCGTTTTGTACTACATTTTCAGCAAATTTTCTTGACCATTTTTTTGTTGATAAATCATACCACGCTCTATTGCCTGGGCTTGCTTTAGCTACTATTCCTATGCTTTTGTTTAAAGCCCTAACTTGCCTTAAACCAACGTATTCAGAACCAGCTTCCGCACCACCTACTATTAAGCCGGTTGTATAATATTTCCACAGAGGTATGTCTTCTGGGCCCTTTAAAGCATAGTCACCTTTGCCTTGTATTCTATCTTCTAATTCATCGACTTTATTACCATAAGCCGCTCCACCAAGTATCGCTAAGCCAACACCGCCAGTAGCAGCGGTAATAGCTGTATTAATAGATTGCCCACTAACAACATCTAATGCAAAGTCTAAAAAATTATCGCCGCTCTTAAAAGCTGTTCTATAATCTTGAGTTTCCCTTACCTTTCCGGTAAACTCTTCTTTATCTATTTCTTTTAATTTATCTGCAAAAGATTCTATTAAAGAAGTTTTTTCCGTGTCATTTAATACTGAAGATGTAATAGATGGTAAATCCAGCTCATCAGAGATAGCATTAATCATTACACCGGTTGGCGTTATTGACAAAAAATCATCAAATAAATTTACAACGCCAGATGTTAATTGCAAACCAGAACCAACAACTCTAGAAACGGTTACATCAAGAGCATTGTAAGATTTACCAGCTTGTTCAACTGCTTTTTCTAAATCTGAACTTGACACGTTTATATCGTTAAGTTCTTCAGCTTGTTTATTTATTTTATTGCCTAGATAATTAATATCTTTTGCTAGCCCATTAAATTCTTGAACTGTAGAGTTATAAGCATTTATTTCTTCTTCACTTAATTTTTCACCAAGCTTGAATTTATTGTCTATTACGTTTATTTGTTTTTTTAATTCTTCAGCTTTTTCAACGTTGTCGTCAAAAGCTAAAACATCAACGTCTATGTCTTTTCTTTTGTTTTCAGCTAACGTCTTTTTATCTTCCGATGCTTGAGCTATTAATTCTTTTAATTCTTTTCTACCTTGTTCGTATTCTAAATCTTCTTTCGATGTAAGTGCTTCATTTACTGATGCAAAAAAATCTTTTACCGGAGTCACATATTCTTCAGATATTCCTTCTGGCAACACGTCTGACTCAATTACTTTTTTAAGGCCTATTTCTCCAGCTGTTGCCATTAAACCAAAATTGGTTAATCTAGCAATGCCAAATCCAGTTTTCTTTAAATTGTCGACAAAACCTTCTGAATACTCATCCTCAAAATCGTCAAGAACTTGCTTTCTTTGTTCGTTTGTAATCTGGTTTTTTAATTCAGACCGAAGTAAATCTTTTGCAACTGGTATAGCCTGATCATCGGTTACCGCAGATATATTAACATCTTCTTGATCAGCGTATAATTTTTTAGCTTCGTCTAAATAATCTTCGTAAGCATATTTTTCTTCTGTAACCGTTTTAAAATCTCCAAATGATTTAACTAATTTACTAGTAAGCTTTGGCTCTTCTATTTGCCTTTCAATTTCATTAAGTTGTTCTTGTGTTAACCCAGCCTCACTAATTGATTTTATTTTATCCGCGTATGACTTAACTATTGGGTCTACTTTCTGATCTTTTACTTCTTCTTTAGGAGCTTCTTGTGATTTAATTTGGCCTAAAGATGCTACACCAATTGGTAACTCTTGCTCTAATAATGGAGAAGGCTGCTGAAATGTGGTAGGCTGCTGAGGCTCTTCTGGTGTAACAGGCGCCGCAGTCGCAGCCACAGTCTGGACACCTTCTTGCTTTCCCGGATTAAAACCAATATCAGATTTGAATGTTTCAATATCTGGTATGCTGAAATACTCAGACATTGATTCCCTAAATTTGGTTAATTTGTTCTCATCTTGCATGTCAGTTTTGAAAGTTTCAAAATCTGGAAGACTAAAATATTGAGAGCCGTTATTATACAGTTTTCGTAAAACTTCTTCGTTCATTATATTATTTTTAATATGCTGATGGCTTAGATGTTGATGTTGATTGACTAGGTTTTTGTAACACGCCCTGCGCAGTTGTTATTGCCAAATATAAATCATCGGGTCTGTCAAGACTAAATGATTGAGTTTGTCTTGTTGTACCGCCCTTACTAAATTCTTTATACTCAACGACAAGTTGCCCATTTTTAATATAAGAATCTGTTATAGTTTTATCTTTTCCTTGAATCTTGATTTGCTTCCCCTTTAAAAAACGAGCTCGAGAATCAAGAGGATCTATTGCTTGTTTTGTAGAATACCCAGGAAACGCTTTAATTTCATCCGCTATTCCTGAAATAGTATCAAATAAATCTTGATCAAAATCTTTTGTTTTTTCAAGATTTTTCAAACTTTGCTTGTACAGTGCCGTTCTTCTAGCGCGGGCTTCAGACGCAGCTAATTTTTCTCGTTCTGTCATAGCTAAAGGTGTATCAGCTAACAATCCAGTTATCTTTTGTTTTAACCTAGCCTCTAAGTCTTGTCGCTTTTCGTTATATAACCTTTCTCTTTCTGCTTGTTCTTCATCTGAATCACCCCAAGGTTTATTGGTTGCAGGATTAATGTTTGGAGTGTAATCGACTCCTCTAATGTCCGGAAAAGCGTTTCTATAGTATAAGTCAAGCTCTTCTTCATCCATGCCCTTAAAGTACTCTGAAAACTTACTTTCCCAATCAAATCTAACACCTCTAGTTGCGAACGAGTTAATATTCTTTTGGTACTGCCCAGCCAAGGCAGATAGTTCATTATCGATAGCATCGATACGTGGAGATATATCTTGAACAGAACCCATACTCATTCTAAGGTCTTTCATTGAAATATCATAGGTTTTAGACTCCCCTGTATCAGGGTCTTTCTCTGTATACTGCCAATTAATAACCATAGGGTTATTTGGATCTTTAACAGATTTAAAAGCATTCCTATCGCCTCTTGCCATTGCTCCTAATAATCTAACAGATGGGTCGTCATATTTGTCAATGTCGATGTCCATAGTAGCAATCTCGGACATTTTAGTAGCAATCTCACTCATACCAGCATTAGTAGCCTGTACGTTTCTAATAGCGTTTTGTTTGTCAGCCTCCGACATGCTAGCGAAGTTTTCAATGTCTTGAAGAGAATCGTTAAGTGAGTTTCTGTACTCTTCTCCTAAGTAATCGTTAGCATCAAGATAAGCCTTACTGATAAAGTCTTTGTATGAATCCTTAAACTCTTTTTCGCGCTTTGCTCTTTCCTCTTGTTGCTTAGCTGTAGCATACGCAATTTTAGCCGCTGCCGCTGAAGTATTTTCAGTGATAACGCTAAAGTCTAGCCCGTATAGTTTTGGATTAGTGTAAGCTCCCATTGTCTTATTTTATTTTTTTTTATTATTATCCAGCAGTAGCTGCAGCATATCCAGCACCCATAGATCCTAACGAACTAGCTGTACCACTAATAGCACCCATCATTTGTTGTCTATACTGTTGCTGCAACATTCTTTCCTGTTGACCAAGTGCAGCGGTTCTTTCTAGTTGCTGGAGTTCTCTACCTTCTCTAGTGGCAAACATAAACTCTTGTCCAGCCGATCTGGCTTGTTGAACTCTTTGCTGTTCAGATAAAACTCTTTGTTGCCTTTGTGCTTCGCCCTCAGCCCTCAACTTAGCATTAGCTGCTTCTTGTGCTTCAATGCTAGCCGATATTTCTTGTTTACTTTGTGCCGCAGCCCTAGCAAGAGCAGTTGCGCCGCCAGCACCAGCACCTGTGGCTCTAAGCTGGTCAAGTGTATTTGCTAAAGCAATATCTGACTGCGTTGCCTGCATTTCAGCGGCTTGAGTTGCCACCTGTAAATTAGCGTATGGGTTTGTGATTTGCGCACTTAAATCTTGTACCTGCAACGACGGGTCAATAATCTCTTGTCTACCCGCTTCAAGTGTCTTTAATTCACGTTCTAATCTTTCAGCTGATCGTCTTGACTTTTTTGCTTGTGAGCCGGCCATAATAGCTGTTGTCGCTCCACCTGCAACTGCTATTCCGCCTGCTATTAGTAATGATCCCGCTATAAAACTCATGATTTATTACTTTTTAATAAATTAATCTCTTCTATTGATATTACAGGGTCGTCGAAGTTTTTAGCAATAACCTCTTCTTCAACTTCCTCTGGTGTTTTTTTATCTGTTCCGTGTACTGTAATAAATACACAATCTGTGTGTGTATAAATTATTCTTTTAGTGCCAGGTTTTGTTATACCGTGATGAGGTGCCTCTAATTCCACAACTCCATCTTCGGTTAGTATTGACATTTTTCCTTTCATTAAGAAAAATGGATGTTCTTTTTTATGTATCTTAGTTACAATTAATTGGCCCGCTGGATTAAATATTTCTCTAACATAACAATTATCTGTAAACGTATGCTTTACAGGGTTGTAAGCATGTAGCTCTTCACCTTTCATTGCGTTTTCGTTTTTTTCTAACGCTTCGTGTGCTAAAGTAATTTGATCTCTGAACTCTTTCTTTTTTCTTAGCTCAGCAGCAGTGTCCCACATTTCATCAAAAGTAAAGGTGTGCTTTAGATCCATGTCTTTAGTGGCACTAATCCATTGTTCTTTAGCCTGCTCTTTTGTTAAAGGTGAATTTAATATTTGCTCGTTAATATCCTGCTCTGTCATGTAGAAGAAATTTTAGCCTCCGAAGATACAGTAAAAAGTGATATTGGCCCTTCTTCCGATGCATTTAATCCTGTAGTATTTCTAGTTAACAAAGTTAAGTCTAAATAATGCCCTTTTAATCCACTAGTATGAGCGTATTCATCATCGTGGTAAAAGTTATTATTTTTAGCTATTATACCAGCATTAAACTCTCCTTCTTGCTTTTTAAACCCTATATTTATTGCTACACCGTTTTCATCAAAGTCAGTTGTTCCATAGGGTGGTATATCATAGGCAAGTTCTTTTACATCTTCGTATTGACTAACTGAATCGTTAGCAACGCCGTGGCTTTCACATTGTATATTCACAGCTCTCCATCCTTGTGAGCCTTCGTAGTTTACATTTAAAAAGTTTTTGACTTGTGATGGCCCGTCGTTTATTATTAACTGAATATATGATGGATCGTTACCTTCACCATAGAAGTTACACCTTGGCACGTTCTCGCTATAGTGTTGGTATAAGTTATATTCGTTATAAGTAAAAAAGTTGTTTTTATAACTAAACCCAAAACGAGGTTTATAAGAATATAAAGAAGTCCAGCCATTATTGTTTTCATAAAAGCCCATAGTAACAAACTTCATTTCTTCTTCTTCGTCAGTTGAAGTGTTTATTTTTCTACCAACAGATATGTCGCTATAAGTTTCACTTCTGTTACTTATACACAAAACATACTCTGATCCTCTTTCATCATACATACCTCTTATAAACAAAGCATTATCTTCGGATATTGAGTTTAAAGTATCTCTAGTAAAGGTTTTTATACCGTAAGAAGATATTTTAGTTATACCATCTCTACTTAGTCTTAATATTGCGCCTCTATCTCTATCAACAAAATATTGTCTGCCATTGTAGTAAGCGTGGCTTTCAGGGTTTTTAGATATACCATTATCAGCTAAATAAGAAGTTATACTACCTATAACTTTATTTGTTGCTGTAACTAATTGGTTACCAGTAGCTGTGAATATAGCGTCTCTATCTATTAAAGCTCGATGTACTTTTGACTCTTGAAATATATTTAAGTCGTTATCCTCTGCATACAGCTTTTGTATAGATCCATACTTAGGATCGACCTGTCTAGTTATTTCAGTACCTGTAGGAAAAGCATTTGTTTGGTTTATACCAGTTCTTTCATTATATAAACCAGAATAGATTAAACCATTACTAATATTTTCTGGTTCGTACTCTTCATCAGTTGCATATGCTCTTACTCCATAATCAACTTGAGTACCATTGTATTTACCTTTTATTCTAGACTCTTCTACGTACCAAGTTCCGTCTATAGTGTCTGGCGCTGCATAAGTTGAGTTTGAAACTATAAATGTGTTAAAATATCCTACTTCTAATTGTACTGGCATTGTGATTATGTTGGAAAATTAAACAATTTATTTGATCCGCTTAAAGCTTTAGTCGGCCACTGTTCATCTCCAAATTGGACGATTTTTTCTGCGGCTGTTTCTCCATCAGCAACAAGTATTGTATCTGTATATAAAATGTATGAATCTAAAAATGATGAATCTACTGAATTAACTCCATTAGACACTACCGCAATATCATAGTACGCTTGTTTACCGTCATAGCCAAGCTTAGTATAATTATAAATTATAAATATATCTCTACTTCCAAAAGCATAAGTGATTTCACTTGCTTTCTTTTCGTCACGACCAAAATAAATAGCGTTTCCTTTTCTTGGCTTTAATATATCTACTTCTTGTAAAATTTTTCCTCTACCAATAAAAGCACTTCTGTTAAATTCAATAGACTTACGTCCACTACCTGGTTTTTCGTCAGGATTTAACTCACCACGATTAGCTATGTAAATACTGTTCATTTTAAGCAAAGGTATAGCCTCGTCAATCTGCAACGTTGCTGTGTTTGTTAACGGGGTGGAAGCATTATCTGAAACAGTAATTGTCATAGTTCTTTCCGCTGGAAGCAAATCAAAAAAGTCTTGTTTAGTTTGGCCTTGAGGGGTTTCAATATTTAATGGTTCTTGGCTCCAGTTTTCGTTAATCTCCCACACATATGTTGTTTTAATATCTATTTTGCCGTTTGCTTTTTGTTCTACTTTAAATGATCTTTCAGCCCAAGTTCGTAGTTGCGTATTAGTTATGTTAGGAAAAGTTATTGCATATGTAAGTCCTCTGTATTTTTCTACACTATCTGTACCACCATTTTCAGCAGCGCCGCTATGCGTGTAGCCGTTATCAAGTTTAACATTAAATCTTTCGTAAAAGTTAACTTCAGCACTTCTTGATGATGAAGCTAGTGTGCCACTTGAATTATATAATTGAATACTTGGATTATCGTTTGTTACTTGTATCTGTAATGTTCTAATAGATGACCCAGTATAATCTTTACCGGAATACTCACTTACTTTTAAAACTACGTCATATTTATCATAATCAGAGTTTCTATGAGCAAAACCAGTTCCTGTAGCTACTCCGCTGGAAAGTGATAACACGCCGGTGCTGCTATTTAATGAAACTCTATTTTTAAAGTCGTCCCTACCAACGCCATTATAGCTCCATAAGTTTAGTAACTCATAAACTAAAGTATTACCGCCTGTTCCTGCTGTTGCTACTACTGTACCTAAAGATCCCGTAGTTTTACTTTCTATAAAGCTTTTAGTTAAAACATTTGGTGTTCCTTGAAACTCTATTGATTCTTCTTCAGGTGCACTAGCTGGAGGGGCTAACTGCAAACCCCAGTTTAAATCAGTTACTAAACCTGTTGTAGATGTTTCGTAGTATATGTCTAGTTTTGAATCAAATGGCTCGGTTTCAAATACACTCAATCCTCTTAAATGTGTTGGGCTAGTAAGACCCCCATAAAAAGTCGCTAAGTTTTCAATTTCAGCTACTAATGGGCCTCTTTCACTTTTGTAAACTAAGCTCGCGTTACCAGACGTAGAAAGAAGTGATTCGGTAGAATTAGTTAAATCATACTCACTATCTTGTTCCTGTATTGTTCCAAGACTTATTACATCTATCAGTTTAGAAGAGTAACTAGTTTGCAATTTAGAGTCTTTACTACCAGCATTAAGCGATTGTACTTTAGGGAATAAAAACACATCGGATCCTGATATGTTATTTCTGTTTATATCTTGGTCTAATATACTTCTAGGTACTTTATTTATATTGTCACTAAATAAAGTCATGTAAGAAGAAGCGCTTGTTGAGTCGGCTAATGCTATTGGGTGAGGCGTGTATACGTTATAGTAGTCTTGTTGCGTTTGTTTTACAACAACTCTATATGAATACCATCCTAAATTATTAGTGCTGCTATAAGACTGATCAGCTGGAACTAAAAATGAATCTTGAAACTCTATACCTAAAGTTCTGCCAATAACATCAAGCTCATATTGCGACCAAGTAAAATCAGCTGCACTGCCATCGTGTCCAAGAGAATATCCAATTGCTGCCGAACCCGTTTGATTTACGGTAGTTATAGTGTCTGGAGAATCATTTTGTGTCGTAGCGTTGTTACCCTTTTTAGCAGAAGATAATATTACAGGTGATTGCCTACCATATCTATCAGACAATACTACGCCAACTTGATAGGTTCTTCTTTGTTTAAGTGATCCATATCTGTAAGCGTATTCATTATGCTGTAAGTTAAGCCAATATTTAGGTTCTGATGCAGTAGAATCATATTCATTTTCTCCTTTAGCTAAAGAGGTAACAATGTAATTTATCCCTTTATTGCCAGCGGCATCAGTTGGATATTGGTAGTTTTTTAAATAATTACCGTAAACAATTCTATTAGATACTACCTCTTGTGCTTGCGCTCTAATAGGTACATCATCGCTAACTCTATTGACCTGACCTTCTGGTATTACTTTGTATGGCTTTTCTGACTTATAATCAAAAACGTAGCAGTACCTATAGTAAGTTGGCATAGTTGACCAAGCTCTAATAGGATAAACATCTACGTTATCTTTAAAATCTCTTATGTCTCGTACATCTATCTCACCAACAACTCTTACAGCCGCATCATCAGATTCTTTTATTAATATTTCTATACTTTTTAATCCAACATAGTTTTCCCACATTGGAACAAAAGCAAGTTCTGATGATATTGGGCCTGATACTTGCCCGCTATCTAAATTTATTGTAGGGTTAACACCTACGCCTGAAGCAATAAATTGGGTTAAATCATGTGTCTTAGCGTTTCCCGCTTCAGTCGCACTTGTGAATGTTCCTTTTACTATATAGTGATCATCTGGTAAAGCAAGCCCCGTAAGAGCTATACTAGTGCTTGTTGGTGATCCAATCGCACTAGTTAAAGTACGTGTAGTCGCCGTTAAAGCATCGTTATTATATGGTAATGGTATTCTAAGCTTAACCCTATTGATAGCGTTTTGCATTATAGCAACTTTTCCGGTATCTACTACTTTTTTTGTTCCAAACTCGTAATTAGCTTTATCAGCATCGCTTGAAGAAGAAGTTAAGTCTGTCTCTGCTGCGTCATCTATAATACAACCATTATTTAATGGTTCAAATACAACTTGAGTGAATGGGGCTATTAAAGAGTATTCGTTGTCTTCATATTTGTATCTATAAGAAAACCTAACAAAGTTTTCTTTTAAATAATCAGAATTAACGTTAGCATCAGCTTTTAATGTGTTTTCAGTTGTTACTGTATGTAAGTTTTGATGCTCATGAATTAAAGGCGCGGCATAAGGAGCAATTTTAGCAACAGATATTTTATCCTCACTGTCGTAATAAGTAGGATCGTTTATTGCTTTATTGATATTTATTTTTCTAGGTTGATTGTAATTGTCAGTCCAAAACAATAAGTCTTCGATAACGTTTATACCGGTTATCAAATGGTTTTTAGAAAAATTTAAAAAATCACCACTAACTATTTCAACAGGTTCTTCCATAGTGGACAAATCCTGCATTATTATTTTATTTACCGCCATTTATATTCTATTAAGCTGCTGGTGGATCTGATATTTCAGCAGTTGTATCTTGTAATGATGTAGATCTACTAAACTGAGTTTGGTCTGTAACAAACCAATATACTTTATTATTTAACTCATCTAGGTAGTATCCTATAACCTCTGTGCCAGCATCATAAGATAAAGCTGTCTCATAGTTAAGCTCATTACCTAAACTTGGTTCAGCGGCGCCAACGCCACCTTCGCTTGATTCTGGTATAGATACGTTTTGGGCTTCTCTGTATTCGTTCTTTGGTAAGATTTTTTTGTCTACATCTTTATTAATCTTAGCCCCAGCAAAATTGTTTTTTAACTCAGCCATTTAATTAATGTTTTATATGTTTCGATTTACCCCTCATTGTTTGTATAAGCTCAAGAGGTTTGAAGTTTTGCAGTCTAAGTTTTGCATTACGCATAGCTGCTCTTCTTTCTTTTCTATATCTGTTAACAACGTACTCAGGTGCGTTTGCTTTTGTCGAAACAATGTTATAAGCTATGTGCTTATATATTGCCTCTTCAGCAAACTTGTGAACCTTCATTTCACTATCAGTGCCTAACCCGTCAGATATATACTTAAGTGTTATGATCTTACCTGACAAGTCGCTACTAAAAGCAATATTGCCTTCAGCTTCGTTTATCATAAATATTCCTGTAGCACCTGATTCACTAGGGTTCAAACCGTACCGACCACCAGTGTGAGCACTTCTCTCTACTTCATATACTTGAGAAGCAAAGTAATCATCATCTTGAATATTAGAAACATCTCTAGCATCAAATCTGTCTTGTTGTACAGAATCACCTAACAGTAAATTACCTTCATTATCAAATAAATAACTATAGTCGTTACCTTGTAATATTGGTATGTTAGGTCTGGAACTGTGCTCATATGGTAATATAACATGTTCGTGACCATCACTATCAATCCAAGATATTTTAACGTAGTTAACATAGTCTTGCGGCATAGCCATTGTAAGTGCTGGCCCTAATTCTATTTCTTGTATTTTCTCTACTCTTCCTATATCGTAAGAAAACTCTTGAATACCTCTTTTGCAGTGAAACAATACATCAGAACGTTTTACGTCGTCTATCATTTTGCCGTTTCCTACATAAGCAATCATGAAGTTGTTTACCATATCTTCAATAGATACAAACCGATACTTACCAGTTTTAGCAAACACATAGTGTACCTCTACGTTTTGACCTGCATTTATTGTGTATCCAGATAAAGAAACAGTAGGGCTGGTATAAGTATAAAAACTTGGGTCTACCTCAAGATTATCAACATAAACCCTTATGTCAGACTTAACAGTTGGTAATGGATCAAACGTAAGGTTTATTGTAAGGCTAGTTGTTAGCGTAGCATTAAAATAACCTTGTACTCCTGTGTAATACTGTGAAGCTGTTTCGTTAATTAACCCCATTTATTTTATTGTTTAGTTGCTTCGTTTGACTGTATTATTTGAGATGCCATTTGTGTTATATTAGGATCTCTTATGACAATACCACTATAAGCTAGTATACCCGTGACTAAAGACATTTCTTCAGAAGGATGCAGCTCAAAGTTAGTTGACCCAAAAGTTGTGTGTCTAAAAATAGCTTGACCTGCTAAAGTTATAGTTGCTGTAGCGGTTCCGCCTATAGTTGCATTAGATAAAGTTAATACATCTCCAATACTATATCCGCTACCAGCTGAACCTATTACTATAGCTGTTATAACACCACCACTAACAGTAACATTAAGCGTGCCTCCTGTGCCAGATCCGCTGTTAGTGTACGCAACGTTAGTATAAGTTCCGTTTGTTCTGCCAGTATCCGTGTCTGATAGCATGTTTATTATATCAGTACTTGGAACCAATCCATCAGAAACAAACGTTCTAACATCGTGTGTTTTGTTTCCGTACTGACTATTTATTTCATAACCCCACCTTGGATCATCAGGCTTCTTTATATAATCAACAGTTACGGTCGATGCATCAGCTAAAGCCGGTAGTGTTGTTATCGATGTACCAGCGGTTTCTTGATAGTAAACAGGAAAGGTTGATGATGGCGCAGTTAACGGCGAGGACTGCATGTAAGTAATCTCGTGCTTTTTAACTTCTTCATATGTCCTTAATCTATCATTACTCACAATACTGATTATTTTATATATATCAGTAGGTAAAGTAGCAGACCCAGAAGTAAATGTTGCAGTACCAGTTTTATATAAAGCGTCAATCTTTTCTTGAATCTTGTCAGCTGTATCTGCAACACCTTGATTCACAACGCCTCTAGATTTATATACTAAAGCTTTGTTTAAATCATAAAAAGATTTATCTACAAGATTTAATTGAACTTGCTTGGCTATTTTATTGAATTCATCAGGAGTAAGGTAACCACGCTGCTCTTTATTCATTATAGAAAGAACAGTTTTATAAACTGTATTTATATTTATAGCCATAGTTATTTTTTAATTAGATACCGTATTTCCCTTTAGTAGGAAGCCCTTTAACTTCTTTTTTATTTGTAACCTTTCCATAATCAATTGGAGAACGGCTAGTTACTTCTGTTTTAATACCAGCTATTTTTTGCTTTGAATTTTTTCTTTTTTGCCTAGCAATCTTTTTTTCTTGCTTGGCTGCTTTAAAAGCTTCAATACCGCCGGCAGCATCAATTTTCTTTTTTCTAGCTCGACCTGCGGTATAACCTAAATCAAATTCCCAAACACCTGTTGGGGAGTAAGCTTCTCTGTCAGCAAATTCTTTAGCGACTTGTTCTGCGCTTTTACCAGAACCTTTGGTTATTATTTCTGTGTCTTTTTCAGAAAATGATCCAGGAGTATCTCCATTTGTTTTTAAATTTTTCTTTTTTTTCTTTTCTGCTTTAGTAGTGGCATTATTAAACCCAAATATTTCGTCTGTAGTAAATGTTTGACCACTTATATTTTTAGAATATTCTTCCGCGTCTTTTTTAATCCTTTCAATATTCTTTTGAGTAGCGGTTTTCATTTTTTTAATGGGCTCTTGCTTGGCCGTAATATTAACAGTTGGTAATTCTCCTCCGTAATATTTTTTTTCTTCTTCGTCGTCCATGGTCGTTGCATTATATATCAAAACAGTACCCCCGAAGAGGTACTATTATGATATGGTTATTATTTATTTGAGTTTTTTCTCAATAGTCTGGAATACTTCTATTCCTTCATCTGTTTTAAACCAAGCGGCTAAAGCAGAGTATGGGTTTTCATCAAATGGCACAGTCATTAACTTTCTACCATTACTTCCCCATTTGAACGTTCTTTGATCAGCGGCTAGCTTAATGATATTTGCTTCAGTAGCTTTAATGCCTATATTTCTCAAACTAACGTTATCGTCATTTGCTAGTTCTAAGAACATTTCTGGATTGTTTCGTGCCATAAGCAAGACATCTCTTCTTATCTCCTTAGAACTCATGTTAGATACCTTAGAACCAAGTTCTACCCTTAACACTGCCTCAGCTTGGTCAACATCCATGCTTTTCGCTGAATTAAGAGCTGAAATTTCCATCTCTAAGTAATCTAAATCATTTTCTGCAATCTTAACTTCATCAACTTCGATATACCTGTTATCTTTTCCAGGATGATAAAGCGATAAAATTTTCTGCATTACTTGCTTGTTTTTTGGTACTGAAAGAAAACCATCTCTAAAGATGATGTTATCTAATCTAGCTTCTCCTTTAAACTCATCAACAAATGGTGTCTTTTGATTTGTTGTAAGTTTAATTTCTCTTTCATACCCAAGCTCTTCGTCAAACCAATATAAATTTCTTGACTTAATAATTTTTACAATGGGTACTCTATCGCTATTAAGCTTGTATACACGATCTTTAATCACCCAATTTTTTTCTAATTCTTTTGTAGAAGACATAATAATATAAAATTTAATAAATAAAAAAGAAAACTTGGAGTCACCGAAGCAACCCCAAGTTTATAACTAATTATGCAGAGTAGTTCTGGAACAATACGAAGTTGTTAGCAGCTTGTACAACCAAACAACGCTCAGACAAGTAGTTAACTTGCATTGCATCAAGATCAGAAGTAGCAGCTCCACCAACAGAACCAGTCACCCAAGACTTCATCTTACGATCATCAGCTTCAGAAGCTCTGTATCGTACGTGAAGGAATGGTCGACGAATGTTCTTACCCATAATCTGATCGTATACTGAAGATGTTCCAGCAGGAACTAATACTCCTTCAATATCATCAACTTGACCACGAGTAGCTTCGTTGTTTAAGTATTTCCAGTCAGTCTTATAGAAATCATAAGAACCTCTTCGGAAGCCAGAGAATCCAAGATTCAATGCCATGTCCTCGCTGTTCTCAAATACACCATAAGATGTACCACCTGCTCCATAAGAGTTCTGAGAAGCAAGACCAGAATCAATAGCAAGAGAAGTAGCGCGGTTCAAGAAAAGCATGTTTTCTTCAATAGCACCTTGCTTGTCAAGCTCTTGAATAATCAAGTCAACGTTAGTCTCAAAAGTAGCACCAGTCCCGATAGAAGACATATCTTCTACCTCGATACCTCGTGCATCGATAGCAGCGAAAAGACCTTGTGTACCAGTAGCGTTAGCAAAGTCACCTGTAAATCCAGCGTGAGTTGCTACTCTTTCTTCTGATTCAACCATTGCCATTTCAATGTAATCTTCGAAACGAGTTCGAGCATCACCTTCTGCCTTCATGTACCATAGGTATCCAGACTGTCCAGACTCTCCAGAAACTTCAATCCAACCAATTTGAGAAGCGTCAGATCCTGAAACTTCAAACTTATCCTTAAGGATGATTGGCTTGTTGCTGAAAGTGTTAACCTCTGGTGTAAGGCTCTCAGTCATTCCGTTAGTACCTTTTCCAAACTCAGTACCAAATACGAAAACCTTAACAGCACCAGCAGTCAAACCAGCGGCAACAAGACCAGTAGCGCTAGCGTAAGCAGCTACAGTGATCTGAGTTGTGCTAGTCTCAACACCAAGTGTTACAAGAGCTCGCTGAGATTTACCATCGGCATCTTGAACAATTACTGTAGATCCTTTACGAATCGAATGAGAAGCAGCAACGGGTGCTGTAATCGCATTGATAACGTTAACGTTAGATCCATCAGTAACCAATGTTGCGTTGATGTACTGGTGTAGACGACCTTGCTCAGACCAAACGATTTGATCAGAAGCCATAGGCATTTCAGCGCCTACAAGTCTAAGAAAAGATGATACAGATCGATTTCCGTATCTTTCAACTTCCTGTTCGTAAACCTCAGGAAGGTATTGTTGTGCCCACGTATTGAAGGTAGCACTATTAAAGTTTACATAGTTGCTAGCCAGCGTGGTTTTGTTAGGAGTTAACCCACTAAGTTCGGGTGCTCCATTAGTTATTCCAAAAGCATCAGCCATTTTTTATTAATTTTAGCGTTTTATTTTCATTTTTAATTTAGAACCTGAATCACCACTAACAACTCTAACCTTAACCCCTCCAGCATCTACATATTCATTAGCGGTTTTACGCGCATCCATGTTTATGTTTTTAGCCTCAGCGGTTATGCCTTTTATAGCATCGGCTCGACCTTGTTCGTAGAAATGATTCGCAATTGCATCCGGGTTAGCTGCGGCAAACAACGACTTGTGGTAGTCACGTCCGTTTGTTAACATGTTGTTTTCGATATACTTACCAAAAACGTTTAACAAATCAGACTGTTGTTCTCTAACAGCGCTAACGTCTTTAACGTTGTAACGGTATTTCTTTTCTCCGACATTAAATTCAAAACCTTTGAATTCATCGTTGAAAACTTTATTCGTTTCTTGTTCAAAACGCTCCTTTTGCGTGGAAGCTAATTTCTCAGTTTCCTTTTGTTGCTCATTGTATCGGTTAAAAAACTCAACAGCTTCTCGTTGTTCTGGAAGTAACTTAGAGCCCAACTTGACCTCTTTGTAGTATTTGTCTTTCAGACCATTCAAAAAATCTCTTGCGTCTCCAACCTCTTCTTTGAAAGCAAGCTTTTTTCTTTTAACTTCGTTCTCTTCATCGAGTTCTTCGTCAAAAGCAAATTTATCTTCAATCAAAAAGCTAATCTCTTCATCTGTGAGATTTTTCTTTTTTGATTTGTAATATTCTTTAAGTAGAGCTTTGTCATCGACACTTGAATAATCAGCGTTTAATCTTACGTAATCTTCAAGTGATCCACCAGTTTCGTTCATAAACTTTACCAAATCTTCAACGTTTTCCGGTAAGTCTAAGCCTGGATTATTATCTAGCTCTTCATTTATTTGTTCAACCTGTTCTTTAGTAGCTTCAACTTCTTCAGTTGGTTGTTCTACTTCTTGTTCAACAACTTCTTCAAGCACAGGCGCTTCCGATGTTTCTTCAACCTCGTTAACAACCTCTTCTTGTTTCTCTTCCGGCTCAACTTCTTGAGAAGGAGCTGGATCTTCAAAAGCAGCAAGATTTACTTTAATAGTACCATCTTCTGCTGTTTCTACACGAGATGCAGTATTCTGCTCCTCAGTAGATTGTTCTACGTTTTCTGTTTCTTCAGACATAATAAAAAAATATATAATTAAATATTAAAACCACTTAGCAAGTCATCGCTTGCTTCAAAATCTTTTGGAGGCTTATTATTCTTCCTTTGATCAATCAACTCACTTTGTTGACTTGCTTGGATTTTTGTTCGCTTGTCTTTGCGATCTTCTTTAAAACCCTCCTTATTACTAATTACTTGTAATTCCAACTGTTTAAGTTGTTTATCAAGTTCAAACTGATAAGACATAATATCTTTTTTCAACTCAGCCTCACGTTCCATCTTAGCAATATCACCTTGATTCTCAAGAGTTATTAGCTGACCCTTAGTACTAGCAATAGCTTGTTCCTTCTGAACATTAGCAGCGGCAGCAGCTTCAGCAGCTTGAGCATTAGATTGTGATTGAGCTTGTATGTTTTCCATTTGCATACGTCTATCAGCTTCTTGCTTTCTACGCTTTCTAAGCTTTAGCAATTGGTTGGCTAGCTTTATATTGTTAATATCTCTAATATCAATAACATCTTCTAATGATATTTGATCTCGTTGTAGAGCTATTTGAATATTGTTTTCTAGCTTTTGCTTATCCTCCTCGTCTGGAGCTAAATTGATATAGATACCAAAATCATGTAAGTGCAAGTCTTTTAATTCATCTAGCGTAGCTACGTTAAACTTACCTAAAGAGTTAATAAAAGAGTTTCTGGTATTAGCATACTCTAAAGCATCAGATAGTCTTAGGCAAACAACCTCGGCCATTTTAGAGGTAAGATACAGGCTTCCTTGAAGTATGTGTCTTGTTGCTGTGTTTGAGTTTGCAGCAGCTATTTTCTGTAAACCAACTAAAGCGTTTTTGTCTGGTGTGCTACCATCTCTTGCTTCGTTAAGACCAGTTACGTCACGCATCATTTGTAAGTAATAGTTATACAAACCAATAAGGCTTTGTATTTTACTACCACCAGATCCAGTGCGAAGCTCTTGTATTGGTACACGACCTGGATTCATGTCTCCATCCGACGTCATTGATCTACCAATAACACTACCAGTTTGGAAATACATGTTTAGTGCCTCTTGGGGGCTGTAGTTAGTTCCATTACCAAGATCTATTTCAGCTAAACCGTCTGCGTCCATGTAAATACCATCTGGAACAACACGAGAAGATACCTGTTGTAATTTCAAGTGTGTAAGCTGTATCATGTCAGCAAAGCTTGTCATACGAGAAACAAGGGACTCGGGTACGCCTCTGTAAACTCTAGGCGCTACCATAGCGTAGCTCATATTTACGCGAGTAATATCTGACTTTGGTCTTGTCATGTTTTCTGCGTACTTCCACTTAAGCAATTTATCGTGGCCTATAACTTTTGCTCCTTCGTAAAGAACTTCTATAGATCGCTGTACTTTTTCAAACATTGACCTTTGATCTTTTGGTGGATCAAACTCATCTGTTTTCTCAATAGCTTTTTGTGCACCACTAGCTGTTTGTTTTATCTTGTATGTTTGATTTCTGTATGTTTTATACTCAAAAAACAAAACCTCAACGAAGTTATCTTCATCTCTACCTTTAGATGAATACGATCTATACATTGAGTTTGAGTAGTGCATGTCCTCTATTTCTTTTACTTGCTCGTCAGTCAACTGAGGAAAGAACTTTTTAAGTTCCATAATAGATATTCTACGAACCTCTCCAACGTAGTACAAGTCTTCAAAATATGGAGAATCAGTTGATGAATAAACAATATCAGCTGGGTCAACATAATCTATCTTAATACCTTCAGCTGTATTGAACGTGCTTTTAACACATGCCATACCGATAGTAGCAATATCATAATCAAGTCTTTTCTTAACAAGATGATACTTGTTTATTTCAAAAACATTGTTAATTGCTTCTTCTTCTGCAATCTCAATAGAAGGTTTGTAATCAAGCTGCATGTGGACAGAAAGCTCTTCTGTTGTTTCAGGTAGCTTGTCAGGGTCTGTCTTAAACATGTTAAAACCAGTGGTCGTGTTAATCTCGTTTAACAGCTGCCGGTTGTTCATGTCTCGCATGACATTATTTATGTAGTCTGTTCTTCTTTTAGTAGACTCTTCATCTTGGCTAAAAGCAGAGATACTATAAGTTCTTTCTTGTATACCGTTTACTACAATATCAACAAACTTAGGTATAATTGGCACTGGAGTCCAGTCTAGGTTCAAGTAAGATAGATCTCCGTTTATGGATAACTCGTCTTTATACTTTTGTATAGACTGCTCACCACGAGCATATAGTCTTAACCTATGAAAATTATCCTTCGAAGCGTAATACTTAGTGGATCCATTATCTTTTTTAAACCATTCTGATTCTATCGCTCTTGCAACTTGCAAGCCGTAACCATAGCTAGACTTTTCCGCATCAGGAACTGTATGACTTGGGAATATGCCTTTTGGTTGAGTTTGATTCATTATTCTATTATTTTTGAACTATAACCTGTATTGTCGTATCTTTTTAAACCTATATTAATAGATATATTTTTTTTATCTGGTACTGGTTTGTACATATTTCTATTACAACCCATTATTGCTAAACCTGAACTGATTGTAGCATCAAACAAAGTTCTTTTGTTTATATCAAACCTAGCCCACTCATTGAGTGTTTTGTTGAAGTACATATCACCCATGGTTGTCTGCTTTTCTCCTACATACTGATCTATATAAGATTCAATAGCAGCAGCGTGAGCCTGCTTAATGTCTTCACTAGAGTTTGGTATACCACCAATTTCCTTTTCCGTTACTGAAAGTTTATTCCAAACTTTGTCTGGTCTTGTCATTGAGAAACCTCTATACCCCCTTCGTTTTAAGTAGTATAGAAGTCTTGGTTTATTGTTCTCTGCTAGTATTGGCATACCGTAAAATACTAATGCCATTAGCACATCTTCAAAAAATATTTCTGCGGTTTGTGGTCTAGCTATATACTCTAAAAAGAAGTGTTCCGGTGGAACATCTTCCATTGAAAATTTTGTTTTACCGTGCAGTGAACCCTTTGATCCCCTTTTGTCAACGGTTCCTGATATATCGTAAGGGTCACACCCGAAACACCCAATGTGTTCATTACCTGGGCACTTAACCCCATTCTTAGTTATTACATTGTTTTGTAAATTTCTACTTGGAATCCAGGTAATATTAAATCTACCGTTTTGATCTGGTATAAATTCAACACTAGTATCTTTTACACCATCTCGCCACTGAAACCTACCTTTTGTTATCAAAGTTGATTTATAGGGATCTCCGTTAAAATCAATTTGAGCATATATTTTACTTAAGTTAAATAAACTGTTTTTAGCCTCATCTCTGAACGCATGATCCTCTGTACGGGGAAACTGCCTATAAAATTCATTTAACGCGTCCTGGTCGTCCTTAAGTGCGTCTGCTTCGTTATTCCAGTAATCTATTATACCCATTGTAATACGATCACCGTAATTTGACATTATTGGCTCGTCTGGTGTTTCAAAAACCGGTATACCATACTTGTCCATAAATCCTTCGTAGTTCCATTCCATTGGAATAAAGAAACTATATAAACCAGACTTAGTTTGACCGTTGGCATTTCGTTTTGTTACATCTGAATCGTAGTAAAGCTTTCTAAAGTTCTCACCCCCTTTATCCAAAGAGTTTGATGTACTTCCCATCATACACTTACCAACCACTCTACTACCAAGTCGTAAACAGGTTTTTGTTACCCTCCAGTTATTTAAAATATTCTCAGGCCTCTCCCACTTACCAGATTCATCATGAACTAACAACGCGAGCTTTTCACCATCATAAGAGTTGTCCGCTGTGTTTTTCCAGTCTATCGTTGTGTCAAGACCTTCTAGTTCTTCATCTTCAGCCTTTGCCTCTATCTTTCTTCTAGTTAGTTTAGATGCAGGTACTCTATACGACAGTTCAGTTTTTGGTCGATCCATACCATCCTGTATAGGTTTGAAGAAGAAAGGATAATTGGTCGACATAGGTACAACCTTGTCGGTAAAGAGTTTTTTGGCATCTGGCCCTGTTTTAGATAATATTCCAAATCTTTTATCACTTGATATGGTCGCCATGTTAACCGTTTCCGAAGCAGACATAAAAGAAAACCCAGAACGTCTGTTCTTTAAGTAGCACATGCCATAAGATCTTTTATCAGCTTTGCAGGCTTCCCAGAATATATAAAATAACCTGTTGGATTCTCTAAACTCCGCATCTCCTACATCAATCTTAGTCCACTGTAAGTACATGTAGTGAGAGCCTGTTATATAAGTATCTACACCATTGTTTTTAAACCAAAACCCACTTTCACGTTTTTCAAACTCTTGATCAATGTAATCTACAAATTTGTTTTTAAACTCTTGCGGATAATCTTTCCAATCAAATATAGTTTTGATTTTATCAAACTCTTTCGGCTTATATAATCTTTCCCAATACTGCTCTTCTTTTTTATTAGATCTAGCATGTACTTTACTTGGTTTTTTAGGTAATGCTATTTTAAGGTTTTGTATTTCATATATGTCACCTATCTGCCCAGTTGTACTTATAACGACTACATCTTCTTCTTCATTGTAACCGTACTCCCAACGCTTTGCTTTGTTGTACCTATGCAACTTATTTTGGTTAACTGGCTCAATGACTCTATATAAGGTTTGCTCGTACATTACTTTTTAGATCTCCTTTCAGCAAAGCCTTTAAACGTCTTATCTTCTTTTACCTCTTCTTTTTGCTTGCCATCAAGGTTAGCGTCCTCTTCTTCAATGCGCTGAAGTATTTCAAAAGCATCGAATATAGCTAGCTTCTTTGTCGCCGCCGCATTTTTAAGTCTATCTGCAGAAATATCTTCGTCTGTATCTACAATAGCTTCTTGCGCAACTTTAATTAACTCTTGAACTGCTATTTGCCCAGCTTGGATTATATTCTTCCTGGTCTCCCGTGTATTCATATTTAACTGAAATATCATTAGTCTTAGCTCTGTACACTCTTTCACCATTAATAATAAACTCAAACTGGCTAAACTTACCAATACCAACCAAGTCGCCGGCTTTAACTCCAAGTTCATTTAGCTGCCTGTTGTCATATAATAAAAAACCAATTAATTCGTTTTCACTTGAAGCAGCAAACTTGTCTTTGTTTTTTATTGGCTTAACAAAGCAGTAACCAGGTAATGCTTGCCAAGATTCATCTTTTTTATAAGCATAAACCTGATCAGGCGTACAAGAATATTTATCATCAGATATATAACTAGAGCTATTTTTTTCTATTCCTCTGACATCATGCCAACGTCTAAATACATTATGGTGTATTAAAACTTTATCTCCCGGATTTACAGGGGTAGGAGTAGCTATTGGCGTTGAAAGTACTGTAGCCTCTCTATTTACAAACTGATGATTAAATATTTCTGTATTAACTATTAGTTCTTTATCACCGACTTTAACCTCATTGTTGTATCGAGATTTTACCGGTGAAACAATATAATCAAATATTGAGTGCATTAATATTCTAAGTTATACTCTACAGCAATACCCATGTTTTTATTAAAATCTTTCCAAGGCTTTATATCTTCCCCTTCTTTTATAAAAACACAGAACTTGTCGTACTCTTCTACGATGTCGCAAATAATATGTCCCCCGTAAACTTCTTGCCCAACAGAATAATGCATCGCATTATCTTTATATTCTTTACCTATACTTATCTTACGTATTAGTTTCATTTTCCACTTCTTTAATTGATCCGTCGTTGATGTTGATACTTACATCACCATACTTTTCTCTAAGATCATCTTGAAGTGTTTTAAACTCATGCTCTAACGTTACAAAGTGGTGCTGCATTGAATGCTTTTGAATTTCCATTTCACCAATTCGTTTTTTAACGTCATTAATTTCACTTAATTTAGATTGTAATGAAGTAAGTTCTCCTTCGTTAATTTTTCTTTCTACTTTTTTCATTTGATTTAATTTAATTTAATTGATTATTATTTATTTTATACATACGCTACCCAAACATCTGTAGATATTGCTTTTAATGTTAATGTGCCATACTGTGAGCCAATAGATATGCTACCACTACCACCATTCAAGCTTACCCCAGATCCTGGTGCTACGCTAAGCGCGCCCGAACCACCGCGCATTATTTTAATTTCTGTTCCATCAGCAAATGGCTCGCTAGAGGCTGGATCAATAGTCACAGTGACTGGGCTAGCGCTATTAGAAAACAAGAATACACCCTCGTGCACGCCGTCTTGTAAAGTTATAGCTGTGTTTGTGTCTACAACTGTTGGTTTTTTAGCAATAATGTTTTGGTTGCCCGCTATAGTACCTGACATTTCGCCACCAGCTAATGGTAGTGCTACCGCACCCGCGGCTGCTCCGTTAGTTACCGTAGCTACTGCAACTGAATTGATAGTGCCTACGGTAGTCACCCCAGCGTTATCTATAGTAACATCTCCAGACATTGCTACGCCTGTAGACACATTTGATGCATTACCCACGAATATTTGCCCTGAGTTTAGTGTTGTTACAGCGCTACCGTAATCTGGTATATTTAAAGTACCAGCAACCAAAGTAGCCACTCCGCTAGTTCCAGTTGTTGTTAGCCCGGTAAATCCGTCTCCCCAGTCTAATACACTGCTTCCTTGACTGATTAGTATTTGCCCAGCACTACCTGTTGTACTAGGGAATGTTAAAGCTGTTCCTTGGCCAGTTAAAATAAACTGCTTTAGTGTATCTACTTTAATATTTTTAGTTGACAAATCAGCATCGGTAGAAACTAATTTTTCATCGCCGGTTAGTGTACCGTCTATGCTTATGTCTTTTATTCTTGCCATTTTTTATGTGTTTATTTGCAAATATAGTTATATTTCTTCTTCAGGCTGGAACTCGTATTTCCAATTATTGAAAGCGTCAGGTGTCGCAAACATTGTGACTTTGTTGTCATCTATTTGTTCTGTACTTTCTATACCTGTGTAGCTGGTAATTGATTGATCTTCATTGTATCTATCAAAATCCCAAGTTATTGCTGTATTAGGTACGATGTAAGTGTTGTCCGTGATATATCCGTAATGATTCATTAGTGTGAGCTTATATATGTTCCTGAGAAGTTACTAAGTGTTAAATCGTTTGAGCCTATAGTACCATCATTTGGTACAGTAGTGTCTCCGTTGTTAATGTCAAACTTGTACCAATACTTAGGTGTTGCACCTAAAACAGCTACAGGGTCTGCGCCATCACCTCCGTTATAAAGGTATTGTGCTTGCGCTACGCTACCTGTTGTTTCGTGAATAACAACATCATCCATTGCCACGTTAGAATAAAAAGTTGAAGTGTTTCCTCTTACAAAGAAATTGTCTAAATCAACCCCACTTTGTGCTCCTGAAGCTCCACCACTTCCGTAATCCACTCCATCAAAAACAAGATGCCTATTATTTCCTACTCGATAGAAATAAACGTGATGCCAATTACCATCATCCCACCCTGAAAGTCCTGCATCACTCCAATCTTCTCTTGTGTTGTTCGCTCCGTGTTGCCACCTGACGTAAGGGGTGCTTCCTGTTCTCAGATAAATATAGTTTCCAGTAGTGGTGCTTTTAGTCATTATCATATTAGTAGAATTACTGCTGCCGCTTCCCTTAATCCAAAAAGAAGTAATCCAATCTGTTGTCGAATTGATTAATAAATTTGAAGCTGTTAATCCGCTATCATTTACGCCATCAGGGAATATTGCGTTATTGAAAATACGCGGAGGATAATGGGGTATCCAATAATCTCCTGTGAAGTTATTCAGTGTCAAGTTATTCAAATTACCTGATGAATCGCTTGCTGTTGTGCCTGTTGTTTCGTTGAATTTCCAATAAGCAAAAACGCCTGATGTTAATATGGTAGTAGGGTCTACACCTGCGCCTGCATTGTATAAATCAGTCACATTTTGTTGTGTTGCACAATAGCCTCCCACAGCAATGAAATCATCCATTTCGCCTTTGAAATGTTTTGTGAGGCTATTTCTATTGCCAACATTTTTTATTTGAAGGTTATTGTTATTGGTATTGCTTGTGGATTTTGTTTGCTTTACACCATCAACATACATTTCTATAACATTACTGCTATCTCTTGTTACAACATAGTGATGCCAACTTCCTGTATGACCTGCTGTATCATAACCATAACTCCAAGCGTTTCCATTAGTGTTTCCATTTAATCTAAAATAAGTAGCGGCTGGATAAAAAAACCACATATCTCTTGCAGTGTTATTTTCAAAAACCCAAAATTGTCCGTTTTCAGTATTGTATAAAGGATTCATCCAAATCGAAAGAGTAAACTCTGTGCTAGATGCGGCAATTTGTTGGGTTGCTGGTAGGCTGCAATAGTCATTAACTCCATCATAGCGCAAAGAATTTTCAAAGTCATACGCTGCTGGCGCAGGCGCTGCTGATACACTCGAACTTGTTACTCCTAGGTTTAATCCAAACATATATTATATTTTACCGACAACAATCCAGTTGTCTGCTACTATTTGTTTTATTGTTACAGCGCCCCACTGTGCTGTAATTGGTATTGAAGTGTTCGCGCCATTTAAGTTAACACCTGATGCTGGAACTAATCCTACAGTACCTGCACCTGCTTGTATTATGTCAATCTCTGTACCCACTGGAAACGCTTGACTAGCGTTAGTTGGAACATTTACAGTTACTGCAGAAGCATTATCAGAGTATAAGAATACACCCTCGTGTGTTCCAAGTGTTAGGTTTATAGTTGTGTTAGTGTCAGAAACTATTGGCCTTCTACCTGTTATTTCTTGATTACCAGTAATTGCACCTGTCATAGCACCACCTGATTTAGGTAATGCCGCATCAGCTGTTGTACCTTGTGCTGCTGTTGCGTAGTCTGCACTATCAAAAGCTTTAACTTGCGCGAGGTTTGTAACTTCAGAATCCATTAATGCACCTGCTGCAGTTACGTTTGTTGCATCTGTTACATCCGCTAAAGCTTCTATACCGTCTAGCTTTGTTTTATCACCGTTAACAAACGCGCCTTCGCTTGGTGGTTGTTGTGCTGTTGCTCCTAACGCTGCGCCTGATGTTACTGTGGCAACCGCTACGGAATTGATAGTACCTACTGTTGTTACTCCTGTATTGTCAATGGTAACATCACCTGACATTGCAACTGATGCTGATTGATTTGATGCGTTACCTACAAATATTTTAGCGGAATTAAGGTTTGGTGTTGCGTTTGTTCTACCTGCACCACCTGCTTTTATAACACCATTGTTTGCGTTTACCCTAACAATCTTACCTATGTTCTGAATTAGGTTAGTTTCACCTGATGGTTTTACATTGGTGTATCCCCCTGCAACTGTTGAGCTAACATAGATTGTATCACCAATGGTTAGTGAGTTGCTTTCAGAATCTGTTGTTGTGTCAAGTGGGTATGTCCCTGAGCCGTATATATTTCCAAACGTAATAATTTGGACAGTCGCGCCACTTAAAGCAGCCCTGTTAACAAAACCAAATGCAGGCATTGTTGATGAACTGTTAGATTGAGCCTTTGCTACTAATGTATTTGCGCCAGAGGCACCAGAAATATAAACAACGTCACCTTTGGATAATGCTCCATCAGCCTGCGCTGTAAATCTAATACCACCGTCTACGTCTCCTCTGAACTCACCGTCCGACTCTGGCCAGTTTTCAAGTATTACGTTACTGTTTGTGTCTATTGTAACACCCGTATCGTTCTTAATAACCTTACCCGTAGTACCATCGTACACGGCAATGGAGTTATCTATAGAACTTCCTGGGCCTGTAACATCTCCACCGCCACCAGCTGCTGCATCAACATAGGCTTTTGTTGCAGCATCTTGAGCAGAGGTTGGATCTGTAACATTTACAATTTTATTGCTATCAGCGTCAAGCTCTCCTCCTAACGTAGGTGTAGTGTCTTCAGATACATTACTTAGTTTGCTGTTGAATGTAGTCCAATCAGTTGAAGTTAGATAACCGTTAACAGATGTGGTAGCTGCTGCCATTGATATAGCAGGTGTTGCTCCTCCTGAAGAAACTACTGGCGCTGTACCTGTAACACTTGTTACTCCAGAGCTTGTAACATAGCCTTGTGTAGAATGATCGCCCCAACCATAAGCGGTGTTCCAGTTTGTTGAATTATCTGTTAGTATACTATAAGTACCACTGCTAGCACCTCTAAGCATAATTCCTTGTGATGTAAAATCACCATCGACAACAACATCGGCATGAGATGTCTCACTTGTAATATACCCCTGAGTTGAATGGTCACCCCATCCGTAAGCTGTGTCCCAATTAGAACTATTGTTAGTGGTAATACTATAAGTACCAGAGCCATTAGTGGTCATAAGTCCCGACGTACTAAAGTCACCATCTACAAGTACATCAGTATGTGAGGTTTCAGAGGTTAAGTAACCAGCGGTTGAGTGGTCACCCCACCCGTAAGCAGTGTCCCATTGGCCAACCTTAACGTCTGTAATGTCGTTTGTGCCCATGTCAATTACTTGACCGTTAGCATCTAACGTACCACCGAGTTGTGGTGTTGTATCGTCTACAACATTAAAAGCAGCTTGAGCAGCTGCAACCTCAAGGCTTATCTTACCTGTTGAATTATCGTATGTTAGTACAAAGTTGTCGGTACTAGCGTCTGGTGTTTGTGTGGTATCAAAATCGTAGTTACCTAAATTGGCTGTGTTAATAAAGCCAGATAGTTCTCCTATTGTATAATTTCTTACAGTTCCAGTTGCGGCATCAGTACCTACTACCTTGTCGCTTACTGTTATGGTTTGATCTAAAGAATATGATGTTATTCTAGCCATTATCTATCTGGATCTTTTATCATATCATCTATTGCCTTGTTAAAGACTTTATCAGTGTATGATTTGTTTTTGTAAAATATGTTTCTTTCAGACGTTGGTAAATCTTCTTCACCAGCTAATATTTTATATACACGAGCAATCATTTGTTTACACTTAAATGATGAGGTGTAAACCGCATACTTAGCGTCTTTTCTATTGCGCTCCCTCCATACATTTATCCACCCCTCTCTTCTCAATCGCTCCCAGCGATGCTTATCCCAAGAGTAAATGTACTCGCCCTGCATAAACTGATTGCGAGTAAAATAATTTAAAGAGTCTAAATATATAAGTAGCTCAATATCAGCTTCTTTTAGATCGTAGGTTCTTCTAGCCCACTTACGGACTACTCTGTAGTATTTAAGAATACCCGCGTCCTTTAAGTCAGACCAAGTAATCCTCATTCTACAATAACTACGTCGGTGTTCTTTATTACTTTATAAAGCTTGTTGTCTATGTCGATACCGTTACCTGCGTGCTTGTCATACCAAACTATATCGTCTTCGCAAATACCAATAACTTCAGAGCCAACACTAACCACCTTGCCTTTTAAGTACCTAACGTCCTTATTCTGTGATTCCGTTAGTTCAAGCCCGCCAACTACTGACGGGGCTGACTTAATTTTTTCTACGATTAAATAAAAATTAATTGCTTGCATTTTCCACTCTTATATTAGATATTACACAATCTGATGAAATTATAGTCTTAGTTACAGAAATAGCATTTTTAAGTGCTGTTTTTGTTACCAATACCGGGTCAATAATTCCAGCCTTTAGCATGTTTACATTTTTACCAGTTGATACATCTAAACCATAACCAGCTCTTGCATCCATGTCGTTAGCTGTAAAACCTGCGTTATCTAATATAACTTCCCATGGTTTGCATATTGCATTTAGCAATAACTTTTCGCCATCGGTTTTGTGTTTAACTCTATGAGCAGCATTTAGTAGGGCAATACCCCCACCTGGTACAATACCTTCTTGTAGTGCAGCTTTTGTAGCGTATATAGCGTCTTCCACGCGATCACGCTTCTCTTTAAGTTCGACCTGCGAATCAGCACCAACGTAAACCACAGCAACGTTACCTGTAAGTAAAGCCATGCGCTCTTCAAGCCTTTTCTTAATAAATGGATTGTCTTTTTCATTATTGATTAGATTTTGCACATGTTCAATGCGCTCGGTTAATTTATCCGTCATAGGGTTGAGCGTTATAATAGTTTTACGTTCATCCGTAATAACTTTCTGCGCTTCTCCTAAATCTTCTGGACTAATAAAGTCAATGTCATCACCTAGCTCTTCATTAATAACCCTAGCACCTGTCATGATAGCCAAGTCTTCTAATGTATCAGGCCTTGTATTACCAAATCCTGGAGCATCGATAATATTTACTTTAATGTTCCCTTTAACCTTGTTAGCTAGTAAAGCTGCCATTGGCTGTTGCTCTACCGTACCAACAATCAATAATGATCTGCCCTGCTTAATAACGTGTTCTAATACGTTCTGTATTTTTCTCACGTTAGGTACAGGCGAACCCATAATAAGTATGTAAGGTGTCTCTAAAACAGCCTTACCAGACTCTTTGTCTGTAATAAGATGTTGTGACTTTAAACCACACTCTATTTGTGCTCCATCAATAACATCTATATAAGTTTCATTGGTACCAGAATCCTCAAGTAAAACAACACCTTGTTTACCTACTTTATTAAATGCCTCTCCAATGATTGAACCTAGCTCTTTATCATTGTTTGTGCTAATCTTCGCTACGTGCTCAAGTAGTTTTTCGTCTACATCAATCTTGATTTTGTCAAGATACTTAACTACGTTGTGATACGCAGTGTCGATTCCACGCTTTATTGTCCTAATGTCACTACCACCAGAGTATTCATAAACCTCTGATAAAAGCGCGTGGGCAAGTACCGTCGATGTCGTTGTGCCGTCACCGGCTTCTCGTACTGTGTTTTGCGCGGCCTGCTTAATTAGTGTAGCGCCCATGTTTTCTACTGGATCTAATAGCACAACACTTTGAGCAACGGTAACACCGTCTTTTGTAATAACAGGCTGTCCAAGGGCATCTTCGTAAATAACTGCTTTACCCGATGCACCTAGTGTTGATTTAACTGCTTTGTAGAGTTTATCTACACCTGACAAAATTTTATTTCTAGCGCTAACGCCAAAGGTCAGGTCTTTGACAATCTCGCTTGGATGATTATAGTTCATTGTATTTAATTAAATTTAAAAAAAATGAAGGTGGGTTTCCCCACCCTCACTGTATATACATTACTCGAAGGTCTTAACCACTTTGGGCCCTTTAGCGAACTCAAGTTTTTTCTCATAATGTTCTATGCTGCCGTCGATAGCAGCCTCAGCGCCCTCTAGCGTCTCACGACGTGTGATAGGTTTCCATTCATCTACTGGGCCGTAGCGCTGATCGACGTTTTGAAACTCTGTCTGGAAGTAACCATTTGCGAGTTGAACAATACGCCAATTTTTCTTTTCTGTTAGTCTTTCCCACAGTTCTAAGGTATGGGTTTCTGTTTTGTCTTGGCCTCCCGCTGTGTTGTTCGACCAAGAGCTCCAATAATAAGTAGTCATAATACTTGGTTTTAGGTTTCGATGCAAGGTTTAATTACAGCAAAGATAATGCACCGTTAGTTATCTTTTGCGTGGCTTTTTACTCTATTTTTTGCTGTGAGTAAAATTCTTTCCTCTAAACGCGCAACATTAGCTTTTACACCCGCGTTCTCTATTAATAGTTCTTCTATTCGTTGTCTTAGCTCGTTTACCTGTTCCTCTAGCTCTTTAATCCGTTGTTTATTATCGTTCCGTATTTCAGATTTAATTTGAGTAGAGTTGTCTATTTTCTTCTTCCAGATATTCCAACCTTCTTTAAGACCTAAAGCACCAACTAAACCAACTATCAACGATATGATAGTTTCTGTTTCCATTGTTACTTTCTTTTTTTACCTTCTCTTTTAGTTCCTTTGCCGTCGTTACCGCGGTTAGCTTTAATAGACTTCCAGCATCGACACTTGTGGTCATAGTCGTGAAGACTTAACCACCTCTTGGCGTATGCGGCACTGTACTTCTTTGTAAGCTCTTTTAGCTTAGCCCTCCTCAACCTTTGGTTCTCAGCCTTCTTGTCCTTACGATCTTCGGTCATAGCTATCTTTTTGTCTCTTATAGCTTTGGCTGCTTTAGCTGTTACGGATAGTTTTTGTGCCATAGTATGTATATTACATTGTATGTAAAACATTTAAGTATGACATTAGCCTCTTACTAAGTATACTTATAGGGCTTATGTCACACTTTGTGTTGAATGTTTTTTGATTGTGTTAGATGTTTTTGGGTTTTGGGTTGTATATATATATACGCATGCACCAGGTCAATCGGAAAACGATTTGCTTGACCCCAGGGGGGTCGGTTTTGATCCAATGCCGCCAAAAGTTTTACCTTTTTGTTTTGACCTCCAGTTAACGTTCACCTTTGCCCGATACCTATGTATATATCCTGATCAGATCTAAATTAGTCATTTTCAAAAACGTGATAAAAAAACAGACCTAGAAATATAATGTATAAAACAATTTAAAAAATCATGAAAACAACCATTAACGCAATCAAAACGCTTATTAAAGCTCGCAACAAAAAATTTAGCGAAGCCCTTTACCTAGGCATTGAGGAAAAAATGTCATGGAATGATAAGCCCATGCTAGTAATAAAAGGGTATGAAGCATCTACATACTTTGCCCAGATGAAACCATTCTTAGAGCCCATGATATGTGAAGTATGCATCCAAAACGAAGATGAAGTACACTTAAGATTTAACTAACTAAGTAGTATGACAATAGCCCCCTATTATATATACTTAAGGGGCTAATGTCATACTTTGTGTAAACCGGATAAGATCAGACAGGGGTTAACCCCCTCTAAACCACCAACAACAAATAAACAAACAATACACTTAATAAGTAAACCATGAGACGAAACATAAATACTTTATCGGAAGCGCGAGAGGAAAAAAATATGGAAGACGTAATAGCTGACCATTTAGCACAAAAGGAAAAGAAAAGAAACCAAGAACTTATTGAT
>Ga0208428_1000114_pt1 | contig 38086 bp, 43 predicted proteins | sample DEB08_DNA_11_FD_184535 | JGI IMG/M metagenome (GOLD analysis project Ga0208428, IMG submission 184535) | Aqueous microbial communities from the Delaware River and Bay under freshwater to marine salinity gradient to study organic matter... | ecosystem: Environmental > Aquatic > Marine > Coastal ... | reverse complement strand
ACACCATTATTAGGCTGATAACATAGCAAGCAATCACGGCATTTTTGCCCCGTGCAATTTTGCTTTTCAATATGCTCATGTTGCAAAACATTATTGAATGAACGGTCAAAAGGTGCTGGTGGCTTATCTAATATTGCGCTGATTTTGCTATTGCTGAAAATCAAAATTAGATTAGCTGGCTTGTCATGCTTGGCAAAATACCGCCTAACGATATCAACACGTTTTGACCACAATGCAAAATTGCAATGCGGGTTATGCCGTGCGATTGCCGCTAGATTGGCAAGGTGCGTTGCATTGATAAGTTCACCATGAGCATTAAACCGAAAAAATGCGTCTAGAATTGTTGGCAATTCATCATCTGTTAAAAGCCTATCAGCTAATAAATCAGAATTGCGTTGCAATGCTGGTTGCATATTTTTTCGGTAACTCTTGAGCATGGTATGGCTATAACATTTAGTGCAAATATTATCAGCCTTGCCGCTAGAGTTTTGCTTGATGCAATACGGGTTGCTCATGGTGTTAGTGCTGATAGCCTTAAAACCATCAAGCTTACCCGTCATTTTAGAAATATGAACTTGTTGCATGATATGCCCCTTTTGTCTGATTAGGTGATGACTAGGGGCTTTCATGGCGGCAATGCAAATAATGCCACAATGGATAGTAAAGGCCGCTAGACGGCCATTTAAGACCATCTAGCGGTATTGTTTAGAAGATAACCAGCAACAGCCAGATATCAAATAAAGCCAGACCACCTAAAAAGGTGTAACCAGCAAGCTTGAACCATTGCCTAACTGTTAGCATAGCGGCCAACAATATAGTTTTGGGCATGATAGGCGGCACGACCGCCCATTTCATCCCGAACCATTTTGACAATGTTCCGCATTGACCAACCTTTCATTCTGTCCGATTGGTCAATAATCCGTTGCGCTAGTCTTTCAGCGTCAATTTTGCAAATGATATCGTTTTCATTCATAGCGGCCACCCTTATTTAACAGCCAGCAAACGCTGGTTAAGAGTGCGACCGGATGCCGGAAAGGCATAAGCCGAAAGCTTGCCGAAATGAAAGCCAATCGAATGTTTACCGAATGACAGACCGAAACGGTTATCACGGGCACGGCGGCGAGTAAGCCAACGGCGAGAGATAACAACGGCCAACGAAAGAACAACGATAGCGATAACGGAAGTAGTAACATTATTAAACATGGGGTTTAACCTTTCATGATATACACCTTGCCATTATTGGCATAGGTGCTGGCCTTGCGGCCATGAAAGCCCCTAGTCGTTAAATATTCACAATGTCAAATAGCGTAGATTAATAAGGCTAATGAAACCCGTTCATCTAAAATATACCCCGTTGTCTCATATCCTGATATATCCGTCAAGCCATTAAATGCCACAATGGATAATAAAAGAAAAAAAATAGACCACAAGCCAGACAAGGCCAAACGAAAAACCGAAAGGCCAGCCCGTCACAATGTCGATTGATGGCTATTCTATCGGGAACCCTTGGCTGGCCGGGCTCGTGGCCGGATGGTGTGACTATTTGTGTGACGGATGGGGTGGCCGCTTGCCTTTTTTTGGGGTGGCCGAAGGGTAGCCGGGGGATTTTCTGGCCGGGACACCCTACGTACCCCCCTCAGATTTTTTTATCAAAATTAATGGTAGGACATACCCTCTAGTAACCGATACTTAGCCGCTTCCAGCATCAACACTATCGTATCAATCTCAGAGTTTGAGGCGATAGCCAGCCCTTCGTCATCCAAAGATAACACTACAACAGCCTTCTCGCCCTCTACCAAGTCCTGAATCCTGTCTTCAATGGACTCATACAGTTTAATTACGTTGTCATTATCAGCCATATTGGTATCTATAGTTCCTCTATAGGGTATCTATAGGGATAGTCCTACATACATTTCTTATATCTATGTCTTGTAGGTGTCCCTATAGTGTCCCTTTTTATCTAATATGGTGGGTATTAATTATCTCAACCCTATCCAGTTCTCTGTATTTGGCTTTCTTCCCACAGAAGCTTCCATGAATTTAGCCAGTTCGATGTCTAATAGTTCTCTCTTATGGTCTGCTACAGCTTCCTGAATGTCTCTATCTAGGGTTTCTACCCAGTAGTTCACAGCTATAGACAGAGCATCAAGCCTATCATCATGTATCAGAGAGCCTTTATCTCGTGTCAACCTTGTCAGTTGGTAGAAGAGTTTGTACTTGAGGTCTACCTCAGACTGATAGTCTTGCAATATCACCTTTTCATCCACCACAAGTCTGTGTTGATTGAGGATAGGCTCTAGTGTGTCTATCATCCTCTTCTCTTTAGAGGTGTTGTGTCGTACCTCTTCGATGCTGACAGGGTGAATCTTAGACAACACAGGCTTCAGCAACTGGGTAAACATACCGTCACCGAAGTTGCTCTCTGTGATAATCTTATTGACGTTCTGTTGCTTGGCAACCTTACTGAGAACCTCTAGGCTCTCTTCTGAGTAGCCGTTTTGTAGGCCACCAGCGGCTGTCAGATACAACTGACCCTTCATCATCTTGACCACAGCATAGGCAGATTCGTCTTTACCTCTACCAGCCGGGTCAATGGACATCACTGCACCGTCCCAAGGGGCTGTCTCATCAGAGATAATCATGGGGGCACACCAATAGTCGCCCTTCAGTCCCACGTTAGGTAGGTGCTTGAAGGCATCTAACTGCTCCTTACCGCTTGCCCACTGCACTTTTACAGGGGCATCTGTCCAACTAGAACATCCAGATACGACCATAAAGTCGTTAAGCTTGAGAGGATACTTATCAGCATCTGATAGGCTAACATCAAGCATGAATTGTAGAGCAAAACCAGACTTTCCATAGGATGCTTCCCTTTCTAACAGGTCATCTGAGTCAAATCGCTGGGGGTCAGTAGGTTGACCATCTAATTCGTCTTCATCTGCTACGATGGGGGCTAGTTTGTACCCGAAGGCAGTCTTCAGCCTGTCATCTGGATACCGGGAAGGCCATATCCTAGTCCTATATCCACGCTCATCTAGCAGATTGTAGATTGACATCTCTGTCTGAGGCGTACCTAGGAAGACAATACGTCCCCCCGGCTTGATGATAGCCTCAAATTCCTTAATGGTTTCTGCCAGCTTGTCCCTCATCATCTGTGTCATAGAGTTATTAGCAGACTCTACGTCATCAGCAATAATAAGGTCAGCACGGCTACCTGTTAGCTGTCCTGTAATCCCTAGCGACTTAACACTAGGGGCGTGTGAAGCCTTGGCAGGGGCGACATCGAAGCTAATCTTCGACATACGCTGGCCGTCTTTGGGCTTCAGGTGTGCCAGTATGGGCATCTCGTGGATGAGGCGTAGGGTAAAGGTAGAGAAATCATCTGCCCTAGTCTTGGATGCCGATACCACTAGGATGTTTTTCTGTGGGTTCAGCAACAGTTGGTGGCAAACATAAGCAGATGTAATCCATGACTTACCAACGCCACGGAAAGCTTCGATGACTACCCTACGTCCATCCTCATCCTGTAGATAATCTGAGATGTCGTACTGTAATGGAGTGGGTTGTGGTAGGTTCAAGTGTTTCCATGCCATATAAAGGAAGTTCTTGAAGTCTTTGATTCTATTATCTACCACGCCTTACAACTCCAGTAACGTGCCGTTGTCTTATCTTTGGCGGTAGAGCAGTTGTGTCTTGCTCTGAAGTTCTTTCTGCGACCAGATTGGTTCTTCTTAATCTTCATCTTAGGGTCACCAAACATAACCTTCTTGACACGTTTGCCATCCTTGACATAGACCTTAGATTTTTTTCGTCCATATCCCGGTTCACCCTTCGATATGCGGCTAGGCTTATTTAGGGTTACCGATTTACCTTTATATTGAGCCATCTTTTTGTTTCCTAAATCTGTGTCTGAAGAACACAATGACGTTTATTGTGGTGTTCAAAGTAATCATTATTAGTAGCCACCACTGCCACCACAATAAACTGTCGCCTTCAATCATTTCTTCTTTGGTTTCTTCTTATAGCCCATTACGCTTTGCCTTTTTTCTTTGGTGCGAATCCACCCTTCTTCAGTTTCATCTTCCGATAAATCTCTGGTGAGATAGTTGATTTCTTCTTTGACCGACTCTTGCCAGCCTTCTTTCTTTTGTTGATGTTCTCGTAGAGGGACATACTGCTCTCCAATAGGTGTTTAATGGCGATTTAAGCCCCTCTGAGTGGGGGTCTGATAGGTGTCAGCTAGGGGTGTAGCCTAGCCTACTGAATGAGGTCTTCCTGCTCGTTAAATGGAAGGTCTTCTAAAAGTTGAGCAAGGACGTTATTGTCTGCCGGGAGAGCCGTGATGTCGTTATCCTTGAGGAACTGACGGGCTACGTTAAGGTCAGACGCTTTGACTTCTGGGTCACGGATGCGTTCCAGTAGTTTCTGCCCTAGTTCTGAGTGTAGGGCTTCCATAAGTTCGTCTAGTTTCATTTCCAAACCGCCCTTCCTAATACAAGCTTCATCTTCTCTACCTCAATCTCTAGTTCTTGAACCCTTGCTACCGTGTTCTGTACTTCTTTCGGTGGCTCAAAGCTGTCAATCCAGTGGTCATTCTCTTCGACTTCTTGCATTGTCAACTGAAGATTGTGTTCCAAGAAAGATATTCGCTCTGTCAACCCGAAGTAGACCCACACAGACACGGCTGTAAAGGCAATCATGGATACAAGGTTTCTCAATGGGATAGTTATCTCACTAGCCTCGTTAAGTCTAGTTACTGCTCTGGGCATTATTTCTTACCCCCGAACATCTTGGTTGCGCCTTTGATACCAAAGGATGCTGATACGATTACACCAAGGGTATATTTGTACCAATCAGGTGTGAGTGCCAACGCCGCAAAGCCACGCTCCACGTATTCGACAGTCCACGGCAGGAAGCAAAGCAACAGGGGAATCGAGAACAAAATTGTTAAATACTCGTCCTTCCAGCTTTCCTTTGAACCTTTGACTGCTTCTACGTCCCATTCGATTTCGCCAGCAATTTTCTTTTCCATGATGCTGGTTTCAGCTTCAATCTTAACGAGCTTTTGCTTGGCTTTTGCTTTCTTAGTTTCTATGAAACCTTCGACAGCATTACTGGCTACACCAAACAGCCCTTGTAGTAATACGTTAATCATTAGTTTGTCCTAACTGCTAACGTCAGCATCCAGATAAAGTATGCGACTATAGCACCGCCTAGGAGTACCAATACTCCTGCAATGGTATATTCGATAATCTGTTGACGCTTACGTTTCATTTCTTCGGCTTCTTGTTGCCGCCGCTTACGGGCTTCAACCTGAAACCTAACCCAATCCCCGTGTAGTCCAGCCCGACCATAGAGCTTCATGGCCGACTCTAGTTCAGCTTTCTTCGTCCGAAGCTGTTCTAAGGCCATAAATTCCTCTAGGTCATCACCAGCACTCCCACCGACTTTACGCCAGAATGAGTTCTTCTTTTTGTTGCCACGCTTCTGTAGCTCGTCTTCTGCATTTACAAATTGAGCGATAGCTTTTCCAGCAGATGCGAGTTCACGACCATTGGCAAGAGTTTGTTTTATAACGGAAAATGCGGCATTGGCCGCCGCTAACTCTGCCAACATCGGCGTATCTCCTATTCGTAAATGACTACATTTTTACCCACAAGTACAGGCAAGCAGTGTGCTGTTATATTAGACCCCCGGCGATAGTATGAATTTGTATATTGACGGGATATTCGTGAGGCGAAATAGTTACAACGATTGATGTCATAGAAGTACATATCGTTACTAACTAATTGCTTTTCTGCCCCAATACCTAGGTAAACAAAGAGCAGAAAAGCGTGGGTCATTATCCCATCCTCATTAGCAGGGACGAGGCAAGGCCAACGATGATTACCGTTGACCCCATAATCATGGCTTCAAGTCGCCACATCCGTTTGTCGAGGCTCTCAAGTTTTCCATGCACCATCTCGTAGCGGATAGCACATTCCTTCTCGTGAGCATCCAGTTCCATCTGAACCTTTAGTTCAGGCTCTAGTTGCTGTGACATTTTCATCTATGACCTCACGGTTTCGTAGGCCATACAACACCATCAAGTGATGTGTAGGCATCTGTGATGTCACGCAGTGCTTGACGATAATCCAGTTGAGCCTGTGTTGCCGTGCGGTCTGGAAGAACCCACCAATCTGTTTCTGCAATCAGACGGTTACGCTCTGCTCGTAGTAGACGCATAGGCTCTGCATTTTGTAGCTCAGTCAGCTTGGCTGAAACTTGTGACCATGTTACGCCAAATCCAGATGGGTCATTGCTCTCTGTCTGTTGGCCGTTTGCATCCCAACTAACAATATAAAGCATCTCATTAAATTCAGTTTCGTTAGTAGGCTCACCACGCAATATAAAGTTTGGCTCATCCAAAAGACTAACGATTGCCTCAGTTACTAAACTCATCCCGCTATCTCCATAACAATAAGGGTTGTGCCTCTGTAAGCGGCTGTCTTTGTGCCTGACTCACGATAAGCATATGGCCGCAATCGAATAGTACGCTGGCTTGTAGTGTTTGGAGAAAAAGTTCCAACCACAATCTCACTAGGCCAGTAAGGTTGATTGCCAGCGGCTACATATTGAGTTTCTGAGTACCAAGGGTAGTCGCTATTATCTATACTACTGGCATCGTTCAAAGTAATTATTCCACCATGTGCTCCAGTATTAAACGAATTCATTGAAGTCCAGCCCACCTGTCCTATGCAATATAGTATACTGCTCGTTGAGCTAGGTGTAATCGTGACGGTTTGCGCTAGGGCAAAAGTTCTGTTGGCAACATTTGCACCATATAACTGGCCGGGATTGGAAGACGCTGTAATTGTAGTAGTGCTGGCATTTTGACTTATTGCCTGTTTGAACTGCAAAACTGCCCCAGTAGGAAAAACACCATTAGGCAAAGTCCCAGTGTCTACAGCCGATGCACTAATGCCACTGGTAGGTAGCCTAGCGGCGGCTAGTGTGCCTGTAGTCAGCGCAGAGGCATCATTAGAAGCAGGGACGTTATCTAATGCCCCTGCAACAACATCCCCATTGGCATCAACAAGGTTTGCAATATCTCTTGCTCGTGTCATTAGTTTGCCTCCAATTCAGCTACACGGGTTTCAAGGTCTTCAATTTTCTGCATAGCTTCTTGAAGGGCTTTGATAGCTTTCATGTACAACACAGAGTATTTAACAGACATTTTACCTGTTTCGTCACTGGTCTTTACCAGACCTGTCATACCAGCCGCCTCAACATCTTGGGCTATTACTCCGATGCAAGTTCGTTCTGGCTCTCCAATAAAATTGTAGTTCTTTACTTGCAGAGCCTTTATGTCATCCCACTGGCTGTTGGCATCAGTGATGTTTTCTTTTAACGTGCGGTCAGATGTTCCAGTAAAGTTATTTGTCCGACTTTCAACATCACCACCAGCTTCAATAACGGCCTGAATATTTCTAGTTCCACCAACATCTGAGTACCAATTTTGGATATGGTTTGTACTGCTAGTTGATTGCCGATAGGTGTCAGCGGCACGGCCATCAGATTCGCCAAGTATCGTAAACTGAGTTGAACCACTAATAGTACTACCAGTTCCAACTACAATATCCCCATCGGCTTGGATACGCATACGCTCGTTGTTGCCAGAGGTGTAGAAATACATATCATCCCCAACACCACGAATACGATTAAATCCTGCGGTTGTGTTGGCATCTCCTAAAGTTATGCCACCACCTGATGTTCCAGTGCTTGTAAAATCTGCGACTGTACCAGTACTAGCTTCAACTGTTAATGTTCGATTTGGTGTTGCAGTGCCAATACCTAAAAGGCCATTGCTATCAAGCGTCATCACTTTAGCTTCACCGCCATATGCCGCATCACCGCCAGTGTGAAATGTCATATCGCCAGACGATGATGTGCCAAAACGTATTGAGCCAGTTGAGTCGCCCATCTCTATGAAGCTGGCGGTGTTGGATGAGGTTATTCTCACTGGTGTTTGACTGGACGCACTAAAGGTTGCGGTGCCTGTTGTGCTAATGTTACCAGTGCCAGTAATATTGTTACTGTTAAGGTCAAGGTTACCGCCTAGTTGTGGCGTAGTGTCCGCTACAAGGTCTGTAGACACAGTGTCACCAACCCAATTAGTACCATTCCACTTTAGAAACTGACCAGTAGATGCCGAGGCTGAACTTACGTCAGACAGGTCATCCAACGATGTGTTCTGTAGTTCAAACGTACCATAACCCACAATGTCTACGGTGTCGTTTACTGCCGCACCAGTTGTCAGTACAACAGTAGAGCCGTTGGTAGCTGTAAAGTCTGTACCGTTAATCAGCTTCACACCGTTCAGGTACACATCTACAAAGCCAGCATCATAGGTTGCGGCAAAGCTAGTTTGCCCAGCCGTTGCTGTGTAGGTTGTTCTGTTACTTGTACCGTTGACTGATGAACCAGCATTAACAAAGCCAGAGCCATCATAAACCTTCATCACCAAAGATGCAGGGTCAGTATCAAACCAGAGGTCACCCTGTGTAGGGTTTGCTGGTGCTGTTGCAGAAATGAAGTAGGTGTCTGCAAAGTTGTTTACATTCGTCAGGTTAGAGACAACTGTATTAATGTTGGTTGCCGCACCCGCCACCGTGTTGATGTTCGTAGTATTACCAGCTACAGCCGTTACATTGGCGTTATTAGTTGCCACAGTGGATACATTAGAAGAAATGCCAGCCACTGTTGTAACGTCACTGGATACACCAGCTACCGTGTTGATGTTGGTATTGTTACCAGCCACGGTGTTTACGTTAGTGATGCTCCCGGCAACCGTACCGATGGTGTCAGTACCAGCGAGGTCTGTCGCTACCGTACCAATATCAGTCGCATCTCCGGCAACCGTTGTTACGTTTGCTTGGATACCAGCGACAGTCGTTACATCACCTGAGATGCCAGCCACGGTAGATACATTGGCGTTGTTACCAGCTACTGTGGTCACATCGCTAGAGACACCAGCAACCGTATTGACATTAGAGATGTTAGTACCAACTGTGTTGACGTTGGCGATTGCGTTAGCAACCGTGTCAATCTCTGAGGTAGCCTCATTCAAGTCGTTAGCGGCAGTCTCGATTTCTGAGATTGCTTCATTCAGGTCATTAGCTACAGTCACCACATCAGCGATGTTGGTGGCTACAGTGTTGACGCTGGCGATGTTGGACGAGACTGTACCAATGTCAGCTTGGTCAGCCGCAACTGTGGTGACATTTGATGCAATACCAGCGACAGTCGTAACGTCTGACGAGATGCCAGATACCGTGTTAATATTAGGTAGGTTGGAAGAGATAAACTGCTTGTTTACCGCATCTTGGTTGTTTACAGGGTCAGCAACATTGACGATACGTTTATTATCAGCATCCCAGTTATTATTAGCATCAACCGTGATTGACTCGTTAGCAATGTCGATGGCCTCTTGTGCCATGAAAAAGCCCTGCTCAGAGTCAGTATCAAGGTCAGCTTCCTTAAACACTGAGCCAGCCGCATAGTCCACTAGGCGTGAAGTTTGGCTGGTTGCTCTGGAGATAAAGACAGAGTGCCCGTTTGGTGGGATACCAAGAGGGGACGAACCTTGAGAAAAGTCAATGATTGTACCCCCGGTTCTTACCTTGAAGTGTGTATTTAGGGTCTGTGTTACACCATTGACTTTCACGATTAAGTCGGCTTCATCCCTGTATGAAAAACCGATGACAAAGGAATCAGTAGACCCGTCACCGTTTGTTCTTGTAATCGCAAAAGACATTTAATTATTTCCTTGAAATTGTATGTTAGGGACATAGTTCATCCCAGCTTGATTTTCAGCCCTCATTATTTCGTTTCTGATATACTCTTCAGTCACACCAGATTCTTCCATCATAAGTCTGATGAACGATACTTCTCTGAACTTATTTATCATGCTCTTGGCTTCAGCTTCAGCAATACCTACATCAGATTCCGTACCCATAGGTAGTCCTCTGAGGCTATCAAGCGCATCAATTAGTCCAGATTCATGTGTGTATCTCATCCATCTATCGTAATAACTTTCTTTACCATCGCTTGTTATGCGAGTTCTGAGGTCAACATTACGAAGATACTTATGTTTGTAAGGTGCAGTAAAGTGGGTGTTACCTACTTGTGCTAACCGATACAGAAACTGTTCAACTCTAAGTTCTTTTTCAGGCACACCTCGCTTCTTCTCCTCTGCCGTAGAACGGTCAAAGTAGATAAGGTTTGCCATCGGATTGCTGACTGTCCGTGGTCTGCCCAGCGCAGTATATTGCTTGGGGACTAGAGGGTCATCAGGGTTAATCCTGTAGCGAATGAAAGCTTCTAGTGTTGCTGGGTCACTTAGAACGGGATTGTCCAGCATTTGTATCTTGTAGTATGTGTTAGGTAGGAACGTCTGAACCTTTTGTCCTGCAAACTTGATAAGCTGTTCTGAGCCATTCTCATCCTGTAAATCTTCTACAAGAGTAAAGATAGCATCCACACCAGATGCCAAGTTAGCGTCACGGATAGACTGAGCTATAGAACCTACAGCAACTGAAATCATAGCCTGATTGAACATCATGTCTGTCTGGCTAATCTTCTCACCTTGCTCTGCCCGGTACATTAGAGTCTCAGCCCGTTCAAGAGCATTGACCATAATCTTTATTGGCGTAGAGAAGGGGTCAAAGTTACGGAAGTTAAATGTACTTCCATCACTGAACCGCAAACTATAAGGCTCAAGTTCACCAGCGTTCTCAGCCTGTCGGCGTTGTTTGTAGTCATCACCTAGCGAACCTGTGACGTTGCCTGTGGAGTACAGCGAGAACACTGAGCCAGCAATAGCGTAGGACATCATAGCCTCGCCTTGTGCCCGAATCTGACGCATAGAACCATTAGCACCTGAGAGGTCACTAAGGAACTTTGGTGAGATAAGGTTCAAGCCCGGTGTTAGCCGTATGCCTTCTTCAAACACACGCACAGGTGTACGGAAGAACAACTGTCCAGCCATACGCATAATAGGGTTCTTGTTTACAAACGCTTCATAGCCTTTAGCAAGCTTAGATGCTGACCCCTCGCCAGAGAAGTCACGCTTGAATAGAACGTCCTGAACGTAGTCACGGCCTTCTTTGTTGGTAGCCTTTTGAAACGCTTCTGGTCTAGCTTCTAGTTCTTTGTTAATAAAGTTTTGAAGCTTCTGACCTTTTAATCCACGAGAGATACCTTCGGTCATCAAGATGTCGATGGCGTTCTCTTCAGGCTCGTAAGCGTCATCAAGTGCTTTCTGCACCTTCTTAGCTACATGGTCATCAAGTTCTTTACCCTTCAAACCTTTAGCCGCACCATCTTCTATAGCAGTAGCTGTAGCGTTGCCTACTGTAAACCCACGGTAATGGACGTTCTCAAACAGAGCATCTGTGGTAAGCAAAAGGCGTGGGAAGAAACGGATGACACCACCACCAAATTTCTTTGGGATTGTGTTGTAGTCTTCCAAGAAACGTGCGGAGTCACCTGTTAGCATGGAGCGTTCATAACGCCATGCGGCTCGTGCCGCCTTGAGTGCTGATGGTGCGAAAGATGCCATAGCGGTGTACTCAGACATCATTGTCTTGAGGGACGCACTAGACAGTCCATCACGCATCAGGTTGTTAAGGAAAGGCTTGTAGAATACCTTCGCCAGTGATGGCACGGTGTTAATGATTACCGTAGCAGGGGAGAATACAAAACTAATCATAATCTCGTTAAGCACATTGATAGGTTTATTAACCTGTCGATATAGAGTTTGGAAGCCAGTTTCTTCTTGACGAAGTGCTTCTTCCTTAAACTCAGCAACCTTCAGCTTACGGTCACGCCGTAGTTTAATCTCTCGTGCTTGGTCACCCGATACTCGTGCTTCTTCAATAGCTATATCTAGCTTCTTAATCTCTTGGGTGCGTTCTTTTTTAATCAGCTTTTCTGCAAAGATTTCATCGAACCGCTTCTCCGCATCTGAACGGGTAAGCCCCTGTTCTTGTAGAGAGGCAATGGTCATCCCACGGACTTCGCCTGTGTTCAGTCCTTCTGCCCGTGCCCGGAGAGTTTGTCCTGTGATTGTAGATAGAGCAGAGTCTAGTTGGTCAATAGGCTGGATGACTTCTTCAATCTTATCTATCTGGTCACCAATAGCCTTTGCTTCATCACCACTGACTTTTGCCTGTTGCTGTCGTAGCTGGAACACCTTTGTTTTGAGAACCGATGTTGTCTGGTTAGTGACAACCTCTAGTGCCTCACGTTGACCGGGAGCAAACTCTTGTTTGTTTAAGAAGTCTACAAACTCCAGTGGGTTCTTGGCTGACGCTTTTGCAACAATCTGTTGGATAGGCTCGACTGTTTTTACAAGCTCATCAAGGTTCTGTGTACCATCCTCTGTTATAGCGGCTACTTTGCCAGCCGGGACTGTACGCTTGATTGCTTTTACAACAGTATCTAACTCAGTTCTAATCCTACCAATAGGTGTTTGTGCGGCTACAGTTTCAGCCGTAGTCATCTCTGGTAGTTCGTCTACATCAGTCGCCTTCGTAGTCTTTGTCTCAGCCTTTGCTTTTTTCTCAGCCCTAGATAGCTGTACCTTTTTTGCTACACCAGTAACCCCAGCACCTAGACCGAAGCCTAGGACAGCGGTGGTTGCACCAGCTTTAGCGGCTCTACCAAAGTCAATGTCCTCACCAGAGACAGCCGTTTCGACTACCTGACGGTTAATGTCATCGACAGCACCATAGATACCAGCTTCAGTACCAGCAATAATACCACCCTTAACAGACTGCCGAAGGACGCTCTTCACGCCTTCTTTTGTTACAGCGGCTGTACCTTTAGCGGCGGCAGTACCAAGGCCAAATGTAGTGATACCAAGGTATGTGGTAGGGTCAGTAAGTGCGCCTTTGAATAAACGTGCAGTGCCATTCCATGACATACCTAAGTCATCGTATGACTCCATCATGTATAAGAAAGCACGTTTCTGGCTATCATTAGCACCAGAGATACGAGAAGCATCAAGTGTCATCTTAGGCAAGTTCCAGTTGAACCAACCCATCATCTCAATGCCGTATCTCGCATATTCTTTGTCATCACGAAAGCCCTGTGCATACTTACCATTATTCATCTGGTAAATAATCTTTGACGCTTCTACAAAGTTCTTATCTTCGATTAGGTCTTGGTCATAGAGAGTATCACCTACTGACTCATACATAGAATTGAAGCCAGAGCTAGTAGACATAGGGGCAGAGGGAGTTACACCCCCACCACCAAAACCAAAGCGGTTACCGCCCTGTGTGGTTGTTTGACTTCCCCCACCAAATCCAAACCGATTTGCCATGTTATTACCTTTGGTCTAATTCCTTGAGTCTTTCGATAAGCTTTTCTACTGCTACTTCACCATCTAGGTTTGCGCCATCAAGCCCACCAAAATCAAAGTATGAGTTACCTTCTAGCCCAAGTTGTTTCAGAATAATGTCTTTGATAGTTGAATCAGGAACACTTGTCTGCCTACGTTTTAATGGTGTATTGGTCACCTGTTCTAGTAGGGCATTAAGTGTATCTTCAGGTAGGCTAAATTCTTGGTTTTCCTGACTAAAGATTTCACTCAAGTCTTCATAGCCACCAGCTACAGCTTCACGCTCTTCAGCCTGTTCTTTAGCTACTGTTTTGTTTCGTGATACTTTTGTGTCTGTTTCAGTTTCTGTAACTGTTACTTCAGGTTCAGGGGGTACAATCTCTTCACCATCGTCACCAACCAACACCCAGTTTTCATCATTGAATGGGTCATCAGGTAACTTACCAATATACTTAACATTACCTTCACCATTAGGTGCAGGGTAAACTTGGTCTTTTACAGGCTTGAACTGGTCACTGTTGATGTCCTTTGTAGGGTCATATTCTTCGTCAGTGAGTGTATCAACCCTGTTACGAACCTGTGCTGGACTCATGTTACCAGCGGTTTCTTTTAGCTTATTAAGTTCAGCCAGACGGGATTTAACAGTCTCTTCTGCCTTGTCATAAATCTCGTTCATTGCACGAATATTAGGAAGTTGACCTTCGTTTTCTTCCATGTGCTGTTCAATGAGATTAATGGTTGTGTCATCCCAGATTTCTCTAGCAATAGAGTCAACAGATTCACCTACCATAGATAGCTTCAGTCCAACACCCATTAGGGTCTTGTCCTTGTCATAAGTGTCTACAGACCCACCTACACGTTGACGGTAGGCTGTGTTATGTGTCTCTGTGGCAATGATGCCACCACCTTGGATAAGCTGTGGTATCTCGTTAATAAGGGTTGCTTTATCATTAGGTGAAATATCATCTCTAGCTCTGACCTGTGCAATCGCTTGGTCTACTGTCAGAGTTCCGGCGGTTGCCCCAGAAAGAATATTAGTTCTTACCTTGACTCGATTTGCAGAACTTTCATCAGGTGGTACTTCTAGTGACCGCTTCATAGTCTCAATGTATGCCCAAGTGTCGTTAGCTATTTTAACTTCACTGGCATTAGCCCCGTCTTTTGCGGCGGCGATAGCCATGTCTCGTTGTAATTCGTCTAGCTTTTTAATCTGGTCAGCAACGGACAAGTCACCTTCTGTGATGGCATTTACATTAGCTACATTAGTATTAAACTGTTCTTTCTCTGCTTCACTAGCTATGAAAGCTTCATTACGCAGATGTGTCATTCTTGCGGATGCGATAGCTCCCCGTGCATTAGCAACTTTTGCTTCTGTAACTGAGCCTTTTAGAAATGGAACTTTGTCCATAATGGCATCAGTGAGAGGTGCTTTATCAGGATTGTTTTTATCCCATGCTAAAATAGCGTCAACAATAATTCCCTTCCGGGTTACGTTATCAAAGGGAGACACTTCTTTGTCGATTGCCGCAATACCTTCGATGATTGCAGTCATGTTGATGTCACCAGTTTGTGCAATACCATCGGTGTAGGCTGAGTCGAGAAGTGTAGTTACTTGTCCAGTAGTAACAGTTTCTGCACGTTTACGGACGATGCTGTCTCGTCTTGAAGCGTGTTGTCCACTCTTTTCTTGGATAGCTCTACGGATACCTCTCAGTGCCCCACCTTGGGCAAACTGGTAGATTTCACCTGTCTCTTCGTTAGTGGTAGAAGCGATAGCATCTTCTTCAAGTTTAGTGTAGATGCTTTCAAGCGCACCCTTGTTCATAATGATGTCATCACTAAGGCCAGACAATTTGTCCTTTGCCATGTTGTAGAAAGAGTTGTTGTTCTCTTCTCGTACAATCCGGGCAATGATGGCATCCGACAGGTCAGCGTAATGCTCACCTAGTTGAACAGATGTAATAATCCCATTTTCGTTTTCAGCCGCCATGCGTACAGCGTGGTCACGGGCTGTCTCTGCCATTAGGTCAATTCGTTCACGTTCACGCTTTGCTTCAGCTTGTGCAGAAGCTTTTGCCCCTGCTTTACCTAGGTTTCCAAACGCATTAGCAAGTTGGTCAGCGGCTGTAACTTTAGGAAGGGGTGGTGGTGCGGCAAAGGCATCAATCGGACGGGCGGCAGAGATACTTGTCTCACCTTGTCCCGGCAGATTGCCTATTGGCCTTCTTTGTTCTGCCATGTCTCGTCCTCTCTTATCCTATATTGAATGTTTCGTTAAACCATCCATCAAATGACTCAGCCGCCGCCCCTGTCATATTACTCGCACCAACATTGATTGCAGTTGCTAACAGGTTGGGTGTCTGAGGGGTTGGTAAACTATTCATTCTGGACACCATTCTATTTATTGCTTTGGTGTTTTGGTCACGGATGCTTGCCATAACGCTTTCGTAAGACTTGTCATCTCTGACCTTTATCTCACCTTCTTTGAAGGCAATAGCACGTTGTTGTGCTTTGACAGCGTTACCACCAACATTACCTTCCCCAGCCATAGTTTGAGCCATAGAAGCCATCTCCATTGCGGCTCGTCCTCTATCGACACTACGTTGGGAAAACCTGTCGGCTTGCTCACTGGTCTGACGGAGAAGAATGGCTTGGTCAATAGCAAGTGCAGATGTAGCTGAAGCTGTTGCCGCCTGATTTCGTAGCCCTGTCATTCGTGCGTTGGCTTGTCCTTGGGCATAAGATGACCCAATTTGCATACCACTGGTAATCATGGCTGTTGGCGTACACATGTCTAAGCTTCCTTAATTAGCAAGTGAAAATCTTCACCGCCTTGTTTGTAAATTTTATCTGTATCTACAGTAAATCCATTCCATCTAAGCCAGCGAATACTTTTCTTATTTGTTTTATGAACGAGGTTGTAAACATATTTGTAGGGTGAACTAATCTGTTCTACCCAATGTTTCGATAGTTTAAGAAAGTCTTTCCTTAACTCATCTAATTCATCTGATGCTAATAGCCAGATAACACCAGCATCTTTGTCATCAGGTGCTTGTGAGCAACCAAACATCAATACAACCTGTTCGTTATTATTTAGTCCCGAATAGACCACACTGTTAGGTAAATTAAATCCAGTGCTTAATGCTTCGTATGGGGTGTGTCCTACAGCCTTAACTTCAAGCAAATCTATCTGCCTTAGTTTAGGTGCTAAATACATAGCATCCATAGGGTGAGCCTCAACGATTTTTAACATTAGATTCTCTGTGACCTTATTGTGTAATGACCTTCCCACTCAGCGTTTTGTATTTGTACTGGTAGGTAACTATCAGATGTAACTTTTACTGATACTTGGTCATTCTTTGCTTGGACGGGAAAACGGAAAGTACCATCAGAAAGAATAACATCTTCGATGGTAGAACCTGATTGGTTGAGTACAACACCTGTAAACTCGTACTCGTAAGTTTGTCGTGCTTCTGGTGTTACCTGTACCTTAAAGTAACCAGTGTCTTCATAGTTAATCCGCATGGTTCTTAATTGTAGTCGCCCGGACTGTACGGACTGTGCCCCATTCTTTTCTCTAACGTGTTGTGTAGAGAACTCATAGGTCATGTCATACGGAATACCAACTAAAACTTCGTGGATAAATAATTGTCCCGGTGGAGGGAGGGGCACGGAATAGGAAGTAAAGTTTCCTGTGGCGGCTACAGTTGTTGTAGAGGGGCGTGTTGTTGTAATGTCTGTGCCCTCTCTGTCCCCAAAATTATTATACTTAATTACCTTTACTTCTTGTGAAGTATTTATTTCGTAAGGTAATGTCCAAGTTGTTGTATTTGTAGCAGAGTCATAAGTGGCATCCGTTGTCCCACTTAATATTGTTTTTCTATCAAGCCTAACATTAAAACCTAATTCACCATCTTCAGGGACTTGCAGTGGTAACTTTTCTAGGTAAACACCATCCGTATTATTGACAACCATATACAAATCGTTATCAATAATTTCTATATCTAAGATACCTTCATTAGCATTTCCACTAGAGGAACTTTGATTGTAACTAAAGTCCCATGTAGACCAACTAGACTGTAGTTTTTGCCTACCATCAGTAAACCATTTATACACAAATAGTTTCCATCTACTATTAGCATCGTGTGATAGGGCGACTAGAGTATCTTCGTTGCTTGATGTTGCTAGTTTTATCACATTATTTGGCACATACTTTGGAACGTGTGCAGTAATTTCTAGTGCATCCGTAATAACAGTATCAGACGCAATAAAGTATTCTCTTAGACTAGAGAAGTTTCCTTTTTGCGTAACAAAGTATAATGAGTTACCAGCACCTACGGGAGAGACATCTACATTATTTTCAAACTCTGTACTAGGTACAATAGAAATACTTTGGGGGGTCAGGTTACCAGCCGTTGTAATAGTAAACTGTGTCTGGTCACTAAACAAAGTAAGTGACTCATTAAAAGCGATTGCATGATTAAGTAGAGAAATCTTTGTATGACTTACCGACACATCAATAGGGTCACCAGCAAGTAATGTGGTCACTGTGTTAGGGAAGAATCTAAAAAATTCCCCTGCGGCTGACATAATGATTTTATCTTCAGATAGAACCCCAAGTCTGTTCTTGAAGAAAAATATGTCGTTTAGTTTTTGCCCTATAAAAGATGGGTCTGGGGATGAATCTTCATCACCTACAGTTCTGTCATTCCATGTGCTGTATTCAAGCGTAAACGCTGATGGGTTAGTTGCACTATTTGGAACAAGTTTTACTGGTAGAGTCGTTTCATCTAACTCAAAAGCAATCCCCGGTTTTACAGTTTCTTCGTATGACGTACCACTAAGGGATTTAACATAATAGTTATCAAATGAGCTATTTTCATCACCTACGATTTCATAATATTCATTTGCGCTGGGGCGTTCAAATATAACAATACTAGCCCCACTAGCAGGAACATCATTAGAAGGAAATCTAATACGAGATTGGTCAGTACCTTCAATAGTAATAACGCTAGTTTTATTAGTACTATTTACCCTTACTTGGATGTCAGAGGTTTTGCCATAATTAAAACCAATAGCAAATCTTCGTTGTGACCCATCGCCTGTATAGTGAGTTTCTCTGTTAGTAGGCAAATCTGAAAAGCTTTGGTACTTTTTAGATTCAAGAGTACCCGGCGTAGTGGTGTTTTTCATTGCTGTTGTTTGTGACTTATTAAGAATAAAAGTCGTATCAGCAATCGTCAGAAACTTTAAGTCTCTTTGAGGGTTGTTTGTGTATAGATATTGGTCAGCACTACTGGTTACATTTGTCGTAACAGAAGTTCCAGTTAGCGTAAACACAGCCACCGTTGCGGATGAATTAGTAGCTGTAACTACAACAATGTGTCTATTATCAACACCTCTATCAATAATATGAACAGCCGCATCGGTCACGGTACTGTTTAATATTTTAGCAATATGCTCTGTGCTAGGACGCTTAATAAGTCCATCAATAACTGATGACAAAGCGTTGATTTGAGTTTCTCCCTGAGTCAACTGTCGTAGTGACGATGGCTGTTGACTAACCCCATTAAGTAGATTCGGGATACTGGTAGAAACTAGAGGCATAACTTAGAACCTTACTGCTCTGCGAGGCGAACCTCGTGAAAGAATTTTGTATGTATCAAAGTTGTCTGACAGAATGTTGTTGTCTTCGTTCAACTTCTCTGCACGTTCAAACTGAACCATTGCTTCACGTTCATCTATCTCTGTAAACCCACCAAGGCTCTCAGAGCCGATGTAACGGCCTTGGAAACGTCTAGCGGCTTTTACAGTGGAGTATCGTCTAACGTGCTGTGGTAGGTCTTCAAAGTCCAGCAACAGTACCATCTCAACACGGAGTGTTCCTGTGAAGGATGTGAAGCTTCGTTTTCCCCGGTCATATAGACGGTTGCCACGCTGAGTTACATCTATATCAGCCGATGTTTCTGTGGTGTCAATTCGTACACAGTTGGTAGGTACAATGATTTCGCCATTAACATTAGCTGTTAAGGGGTAGTTGATTTCAGTGTTACAGTGTAGTCCCTGTGTTTGTATATCTACTGAAGTCTCATCTAATATGGACTCAGCCAAAGACACATCCACCAATGACGGGTTGTTCAGACTAGATATAGGAGACTCACCGATGGCTGAAAGCATAATATTTACAGCCTCAATCTTTGAGGTTGGTGCAATAAGAGCCATGATGTTAGTTCCTTAAATGTAAAAAAAAGCGGAAGCCCCGAAAGACTTCCGCTATAGGATTTATGCAGACTGAATCTGTACAGCCGCTTCTGGACGCAGGACACCATGTCCCATTGCGTACTTAGCAACCATAAGAGTACCTTGACGGCGAATGTCATAATCTGACTCAACAGCCAAGTCCATCAGCTTCACAGTACCTACAGAAGAGGTATGTGCAACGAGGGCAGTCGTATTGGACGCATCAACAGCTTGTGCTGAACCAGAACCACCAGCATCTACACCAGTACCTGTAATGTTTGCGGTAGGTAGATGTGATGTCTTAATCAGGTTAAGACCAGCAAGCTGTGGGACTTGACCAGTGGCAATAGAGCCTTGGCCGGAGAAATCCACATTGATTGCGTTAGAAGCATTAGCCAACAGGTAATACTGTTCTGGCTTCAGGAAGGCAAAGCGGCCTTCGGATGGTACATAAGCATCATCCAAAGCTTCGGCGGCATCATACAGTGCGGCAATCAAGTCAGCGGCGGCTGTACCTGAGTTTGCACTAGTGATGATTGTACCTGAAGCATAACCACTGTCAGCTACGTTAGCTGAAGCGGCGGCGGCTTGAAGCATAGTCTGAAGAACGTGCTTGTCCATTTGGAAAGCAAGTGCCCGTCCCATCTCTTGCGAGTAGACTGAACGAACATCGTAGTGGTTCTTAGCTTCATCAATATTTGCAATGAAGTGGCTTGAAATCAACAGGTCATTGATTGTGATGACCTTCTCATTATGGTTGATGTCAGTGCCAGTAATTTCATTGCCCGGAGTGTGATATGCCGCTTCACTGCGACCCATCACGGGGAACTGTGCTGACTTACCGTTAGCAATAGTACGAATCATATGCTTATCGGCAGTCACTGTAGTTTGTTCAAAACTGGTAAGGACTTCTCCTGCAAACACCTTCAGAAAGAGGGCATCAGCAGTACCAGCATTATTTACCTTACCAATTTCGGATACGTTAGCATTAGCCATTTTCGTTTCCTCAAAAAGTTAAATTAAAGTTGGTTGTTATTCTGCTAATCACTACTCGCCAGAAAGGGTGTTCTCCGCAGAGAGCCAAACGGTTTATTAGGATAGAGATAACTTTCTAACAGCCTTGATAGGCTGGTTAAGTTATGACGGATTACTCCTAGCCAGTTTATTAGACACAGCTTGTCTATACGCTGAGTCTTTCTTGTATTCAGGTTTTGCCATATCAGTGGTTACCTGTGCCCAGCTTGCGTAAGTGTCTACTGATGAAGATGCTTTACCACCAACAAGGCTAGGTGCTGAACCATTTTCTTTCACATAACGTGAATGAAGTGCTTCAATAGCCAGCTTTGCTTGTGATGGATTACCTGAAACGATTGCATCGTTATAGGCATCAATCTCATCGTCAGACATATTTTCAGTTGCCCATTCGGACATCTGTTCGTAGTTCTCTTCGCCCCCAGCATAACTGTATAGTTCGCCTTGATATTCGGCGGCTAGAGATTTTTGACCATCAATGAACGAGTCCACCATATCTCGTGGAATACCTCGTGCCTGTAGGTCATCGTAAGTTTTATTAGATAGTTCGCCAGATTCGGAAAATTCATTCCGCAAAGATTCAAAGTCTAGCCCTGCATTTTCTACAGCCTGTCGAGCATCCGCTGTAGCTTCTGGTTCAGGCTCTGAAGTATCACTTTGATTAGATTCTTGGCGGCTCTGAGTGAATTGTTTTTCCAACTCACCATATGCCTTAGAAAGTTCTTCAGGAGACTTAAACTTTTCTGGTAGCCACTCAGGACGGTCTTCAGCAACTTCTGGTACTGGTGCTTCACTTCCTGTGACATTGCCTTCTACCTGTATTGATTGTGTTTCAGCCATTACTTAGACGCTCCCAACTGTATGATGTTGCCTTTTTTGTTGATGTATTTCTTACCAACTTCAGCAACCTCTCGTCCCGGCCACGCTGGATACTCAGGCTTCTTTGCCTTTTCTTCCTTTGGGTTGTCGTTCTTCAAAGTCATTTTGGGTGTTGTCATTTTTATCCTTGCTGTTTTACAGCTTCTTTAATCACATCTGGTGCGGCATCTTGGAGTGTTTGGGCAATCATTTGTTGTTGTTGCGCCTCTTGTTGTGCTTGCATTTCTGCTTGCAGTTCTTGTTCAGTCTTCATCAGACCGATAGTGTCAATGCCGTGCCCTGTAGCCAAACGGTTTACAAGGTCACCAAAGTTTACTCGTGATATTGTCTCAGGACTTACGCCAGCTAACTGAACAAGGTCAGCCATATATGCCCTAAGTTTGTTGAGGTCATTTCCACGCCCCAAAGCTTCTACACCTGTAACAATAACAGGGGTAACTGTTCCCTTTGGTAGCTTGGGGATTTTCTTAGATGCAGACATACTGTCCATAAGTATCTTTACTACAGGCAGTTGCATCTCTTGTGACAGGATTGAGTACACACCCCCAAGGGCTGACTCTAGTTCCTGTGCCATAAAGCGTATCTCTTCAGCCGTTACCCGTTCAGCATTACGCTGGATAGCGGTGTTGAGAAGGAACGCATAAGAAATACGTTCTTCAATGCGCTGTACAGTTTCCAGTACGACACGCATATCTGGGTACTTTTCAGTCTGAAGTACACGGACATCATTGGGGTCACCCAGAATGACATCGCCGTTCTTTGATTTAGCAAGGTCAGTTCTTCGGACACTAGCATTTGGCCTCACCATGAATACTAGCTTTGCGCTGGCGGCGGCAGAGCTTACCAACGCTTCCATCAAGCCTTCTAATGACTTGAGGTCACCTAGATACTCTTCCACGAAAGAGCGTCCATAGTCTTCACCATCCAAGTGTACCATCCGCAGTGCAATCCACGGCATTAGTGCTTTCTTGTATTGGCCTTCAGAGCCGGGGACTATTTGTCCCTCGACTTCCTGATAAACATAATAGTTATCGGAATCGGTTCTATAAATTTTTGTATAAATCTTGAGGTCTTCATCGCCTGTGTAATCAATATTTTCGATGCCTTCAGGCAGTGCCCGTGGGGACACCTTTTCCTCTAGGATAACCTCAAGTAGCTCCCCGGCAGGGTCACGTTTAGTGACAAAGCAGGACAGAGGAAAAACTCTGAGTCCACCTTTTTTGGGGAGATGTATAAGTACATTACCAGAAACAATCAGATGCTTGAGAGCCTCAAATACGTGTACTCTCAAAGCACGGGATTCAATTTCTCCCATGACTTCTCGCTCAACGCCAGCAAGTCCCTGTTCGATTTCTGCCCTAAGTTCACCTTCACCATCTAGTTCTGTTTTGGTTTTAGTATCCATCGCCAGACGGAAGAAGGGAGAGTTAGGTGGGAAAAGAAGAAGCATCAGTTTAGATGCCAGATTATTGACACCTCGTGCGCCGATGCTTTGGAAGGGCTGATATAGGTCTGTAGCAGAACTAAAGCCTTCTGGGGTAATAAGGGCAGGAAGAGTTAATTCCGAACACTCTCTTGCCCGGTCAAGGTAAATCTCCCTGTCAGCCGCAAGTTTGTAGTACCGCTTGGCGCAGGAAGTGTTCTCGTGCATAACGATTTACCTTCTAATTTGTTAGGCTATATTCACACCAGTTCCAGAAGCTCCCCCCATTCCTAGGGTATTCATAGCCGCACCAGCAGTCTTTTTGATTTTCAGTGCATCTGTGCCTGTGTCTCCTGCACCTGTTTTCTTAACTAGGTTTGGATTAACAGCGTCTGATGCTTGCTGTTCTAGAAACTTCTTATTGGCGTTAGCGGCTTCTTCATTCGCTTTTTCAATTTGTGCTTTATAGGCTTTTTCTTGTTTTTTAGCGGCATCGTCAGTGACTTTTTTAGCTAAAAGTGCTGTTCCGACAGACGCTATAATTGTAACTGGGTCACACATCTATCCATCCTCAATATTGTTAGGGTTTTCATCCCGTCTTTTCAACTCTAACAACCAATTAACGACAGACCTTTGACCAGCCTTTACCCAAACCTCTCTGTCTGACCACTCTAGTCGGGCAGATTCTTCAGGAAATACATGGTCTAGTGTATCTATTAGTTGAACCACTGTGACGGGCAAGTGTTCTACTTGTTTATTTTCTTTAGACATTCTAGTCCTCTTATATGGTGGGTATTATTCGCAGGACTTTAGACCAGTATCCGGGTCAATGAAGCAAGCTTCTGCGTTTGGCTCGTCTTCTTTTACCTCGTTCAAAATTCCATACCTTTTTCCAGCGGCACGGAAGGTAGTTATTCCTTTGCATCCTTGTTTCCACGCATTGTAATACAGGTTCTTGAACTCATCGTAGGTCACATTGTCACCCACATTACAGGTCTTGGAGACAGCACTATCGACAAACTGAGAAGACAGAGCCAGAACAGCGAGGTGTTCCTCTGCTGAAATCTCGTTGGCAGTACGGCCAGAGACACCCTGACGGTAAGCATAATCCTCGACACGCTGTACCTGATGCCCGTCAAACTGCTGGATGGTGCGGTCATAGTAGAGGCTGAAGGGTGGCTCAATACCACTCGACACGTTGTCAGCGGTGAGGCTGATAGTCCCGGTAGGTGCGATGGATGTCAGATGCGAGTTACGGATGCCCTGACGTTCAATCTTTTCCTGTACCCATGTCGGCAGGGTCTTGATGAACTTGCTCTGCATATAGTGGTATTGGTCATACAGAGGGAACGAACCCTTCTCTTCTGCAAGGTCAGCCGATGCGGAGTAGCAGTGGTCACGCAAGCACTCAAGCACAGTCTCAGTAAACTCCATAAACTGCTCAGAGGCGTATGGCAGACCACACATCTCACCAGCGTTAGCCAAGCCTGTAACACCAAGCCCCATCCTACGCTTGTTCTTTGCTTCAGTTTCCTGCTCTGTCAGTGGGTAGGTTGTACGGTCAACAATGTTGTCCATCGCCCTAACAACCTGATAGATGTCATTGATGAATAGGCCGTAGTCAAACTTACCATCAAGCACATACTTCGGTAGGTTGAAAGAACCCAGCAGACACGCACCGAATGGTGGCAGAGGTTGCTCACCACATGGGTTAGTGGCTTCGATTTTCTCACAGTAATGTAGGTTGTTCATCTTGTTGATGGTGTCGATAAACAGAACACCCGGCTCTGCCCAATCCCATGTGCTACGCATCACCATGTCCCAGAGGTTCTCAGGGTCTACCTCTTTGTAGACCTCGCCCTCAAACTCCAGAGGGAACGGAGTGCCATCTTCCAAGCACCGCATGAACTTATCTGTTACACCGATGGAGATGTTGAACCCTGTCAGCTTGTCGCTGTTGTTCTTGGCTGTGATGAACTCTTCGATATCGGGATGGTCAATGCGGAGAACACCCATTTCTGCTCCACGCCTGTGACCAGATGACGCAATGGTCTGGCACACGGCATCAAAAATGCCCATGAAGCTGATAGCACCAGAGGCTTTGGAGTCGAGAGATTTGATGCGGTCACCCCGTGGGCGAAGGCGGCTGAAGTCGTAGCCGATGCCACCCCCACGCCGCATGGTTTCTGCGGCCTGTGTTGCCCGGTGCATGATAGAGTCCATGCTATCTTCGATAGTGCCGGAGACAAAGCAGTTGAACGCTGTTGTCTGCCGTGCCGCACCCATAGCATTTTGGACTCTACCAGCAGGGAGAAACCTCATATGACGAAGGATGTCCTTGAATGTTTCAAAGTGGATAGGGTCATCCTTCAACGCCCCAGCAATACGGACAACCTTTGAGTAAAAGTCTTCCCCTGTCTGCCTGTACTTGATAGCGTCAATTTCTTCTGAGATAGGGAGTGTCATCCCGTAGTGCTGGTTAGGTATCATTAATTCTGTTCCTCTTCGATTTGCTTTTGTAGGTTAGCCATAGCTCTCCAAGCTACCTGTGCCCAATCCTCGTCAATCACATGACGCATCATGGCATCTAGTTCGTCACCTGATTTAGACCTGTCCCAATGCAATGTCTCAGGCGTTTGCCCATGCTGGATGCCACCCTTCAGGGATATCTTGGCGACAGCGGCCATTGCATCAGGAAAGTATTTGACAAACCCGGTATAGATGGGGATGGCTTTACGTTCCTCTGCGTTGGTTGGTAGTGTCATTCAGGACTCCACATATTTGGCTGACCAAATTCAAAGTTGTAATCACTAGCCCGGAGAATACGAGCCAGCCTTGCTTGGACGAGAGCGTCCTCTTCGGTCTGCCCAGCCTTCTCAAAGGCTTTGAGTACGGTTTCCCATGTAGGTGTCTTGAGTAGCTCTGTCGCTCTCTTGTCACCCACACCACGCAAGCCGGGGTAGCCATCTGTAGAGTCACCCACTAGGGTCTGATACAGGTGGTAATAGTCGGCCTGTTCCTGACTGATGTTGAGCATCTCGCCTGAACGCCAGAGCAAGCCGGGGATGGTCTTCATGTCCTTGTCTTCTGACACGATTACCTTCTCACCAGCCAGCATATCTGCCGTAGCCATGATGCCCATCACATCGTCAGCCTCTAGCCCCTGCCAAGTCTCAGTCTTGTAATGGTCTGTAATCCATTCCTTGACTGCCTTATAACAGACGGGCTTGCGCTTGCCTTTGCGGTTTGATTTGTAAGTGGAGTCGATGTCCTTGCGGAAGTTATCCTTGTCGCTGAAGCAGAAGATGAAATCGTCTGCCGCAGTTTCCTCAACGAGAATGTCAAGGTATTGTAGGATTAACTGTTGGGCTTCTTTAGCATCTGCCCACAATGACCACACATCGTCACCCCAATCAATCTCATGCTCGACTGTGCTTGAGTATTGATAGACCACGATGTCGCCATCTATTAGCAATGTTCTGTGCATATCATACCTCAGTGGATAGTTGACGGTAAAGTTTAAGGGTGTCCGTTGAGAACAGCTTCGACAGATTCACCAGAAACATCTTCGATGCGTAATGGTCACCGCCTTTGACAACCTTGTGGTAGTCAAGCTTCTCAACAATCTTCTTCAATGTTGGTACATCGAAGACCAGCGTACAGAAGATTTCATCATCTACTGCCAGCTTGTGAAACCAGTAGTCTGATTCCGTAGCGTTGATGCCCGAAGGCTTGCCGTAAGACTCAAACTCAATGGCAATGTTTCCTGTCTTAGTCCACATCCCACGCTCAGTCTTTACCTCAAGCTTCTTGTCTCGTAGCATCTCAATGATTTGGTCTTCGTGCATCTGCCCGTAGGCCAAGTCGATGTCGAACTTCTTACGGTTCTCCTTAGTGGGTTTCAGCCCAGTTTCTACCGACTCTGTATTCTCCAGTGAGTTCACATCGAACTCCGAAGAAATCTCCTGCCCTACCGATACATTTAACTGCGAGTTGTCCGACTTCATCAGCCATACCTTCCTTTACTTCTAGTTGGATTTCGTCATGTACCCATGCCACTTGCTGACATGAATCGGAAAGACCAGCCTCTTTCAAGGCACGGTCAAATTCGACAATCCACTGCTTGCAGATAAGTGCGCCAGCAGATTGTAGTAGAGTGTTGAGTGCGGCATGAGGTGAACGAACCTTGAGGTGTCGCCCATCTAACCCGATAAGGTAGCCACGTTGCGATGCTTTCTGCACCTGTTTGATTAGCTTGTCTAGGGCTGGTAGTTTTTTCAGGAATCTTGACTTGAGGACTGCGCCTTCTTTTGCACCCTTGCCAACGATGCTCCCGATTTTTCCTGCCCCTGCTCCGTAGAGGAATCCATAGATGAAGGTCTTGGCTTGGTTACGGGTGGGCAACCCAGCCGCCTTCTGGTTCTCTGTATGGATGTCGCCATTAATGACGGTATCCGCATATGCTCCCCCATCATACTTTGCAATGAAATGTGCTAGACATCGTAGCTCAAGGCCACTTACATCCACGCCCACCAGCCGATTGCCATCGGCAACCGTGAAGAGTGAGCGACATTCTTTCCCATACGGAACACCGATGGCCGGGACTTGCGCCACATTCGGAAATGCATGAGTGGCTCTTCCAGTGACTGCGCCATTAGTGTTGACTGAACCATGAATACGCCCATGTTTTTCTACCTTTATCCACGCTTGGTTACCATCGCCTAGTTGCCCCAGCCGCTTGATGAGCGTGTAGTATTCAACAAGCAACTTTGCTTCGGGGTACTGTAGGTGTGACAGAACTTCTTCGTCCACCTTGGGCTTACCATCATTGGTAAACTCTGTAGGTTCCCAGCCTTTCAGTTTCTTCAGGCGGTCAGCTACATGGTCACGGCTACCGGGGTTGAACTCTACCTTCTTAACCTTGTAGGTAGGCACACCCTTTTCGTAGCCAAACTTCTTTGAGTTTACCTTCGGAGTAAACGGCGTTTTAATCTCCCAATCAGGGAACGCCTTCTTGAGTTCCTCTTCAAGCTCATGCTTCCGGGTTGCGAGTTGAGCATAGAGAGAAGAAGCACCCTGTCTGTCAAAGGCAAATCCAGCAGTTTCTTGCCGGAAAATAATTTGCGTAAGCTCATGCTCTAGCTCCATTGCTTGTTCACTGTAGTCCTTGGCAACAATCTTTTGCCAAAGTGTGTTGGTTACCTCGACATCCTGTATGCAGTATTCCCACATCTCCTGATTGAACGCTTCCCAGCCACCCTGATAATCGTCTTTGTAGTTACCAATGCGGTGACCCCATGCCCGTAGGCTGTGTGAGCCGATGAGTTTGGAAGGGAAGTCAGTGCGTGTGAAGTCTGACTGCTTGATGTCTGCCCAGACGAGCCGGGTGCAGACCAGCGTGTCACGCACCAGACCCTTGGGGTGGAACGTACCAAGCTTTTCCAATACAGGAATGTCGTACTTGATGATGTTGTGACCTACAATGAGGTCAGCATCTTCCAACCTCTTAGCACCTTCAGGCCAGTTATCGGTGTAGCTGATAATCTCACCTGAGTCGATGTCCTTGAGGACAAGACAGTGTATGGTAGAGACATCATCAAGTAGTCCGTCAGTCTCTAAATCAAACACATATCTCATAGCAAACCTTTCATGCTAGGTGGGCAGTAGTTCTCACCCTTGAGTACCTTACCACCAGCGTCAACCACAGGTTTGCCATCCACGAGCTTGCTCATGTTGGAGTGGTGAACACGAACAAAGGCTGGTTGGACAGGAAGACCGAAGGTAACAGCAAACCCTGACACCACATACATGATGTCACACAGTTCCTTCAGGATGTTTTCTTTGACTTCATCAGAAACCTTCGCATCCGCATCTAATTGTCGCCTTGCTTTTTTAACTTCTTCTTCTAGCTCTTTGACTTCCTCATTGATAAGCCGCATCCGTAAATGCAAATCACTTTTTGAGTAAGGAACATTCATAGGTTGCCCCATTGCCTTTTGGAACTGAGACACCATCATTTCTCGTGTTACATCTTTCATGTTAGAACTCATTCTCTACCTCTTCAAAATCTGGATTGCACTCCTGCATCCGTCCCGTCAGTGGATTGTACTTTGCGTGGCAAGCCACCCCACACTCACCACTGAAGCGGTTTTTCAGCACACGGATAGTTGTGACGTTGGAGTCTTCACCCTGTTGGTTACGCTCAAGGCCAATCACCATGTCCGATAGCTGGGCGATAGCATGGCTACCCCGTAGCTGGGACAGGCTGGTCTGTGCGCCTTCCTCGTGGCCTTTGTTACCGTCAGGCCGCTTGAGGTGGGACACCAGTATCAACCCCACTCCTGTCTCTTGGACAAGGGTACGCAAGGCTGTCATTGCGTTGTCGATTAATCGTCTTTCATCACCGTCCCCAAGACCAGAAACCACAATAGATAAGTGGTCAAGAATAACCCAATCGCACTCTTCTCCTTTAGCAAGAAACTTGATTCTAGCCAAGAGATTTTCGATAGCGGTGCTACCAAAAGCATCATAGAAATAAACCCGGCCATTGCCGATGACAGCACCAAAAGCATCACGAAGCGCATCAGCTTCAACAGGCTCAAGACCCAGATGTAAAGGCTTGTCGAGGTGTAAACCCATGAGGCCAAGAGCCGTTCTCTTAACGGTTTCTTCAAGCATGATGAAGCCAACTCGCTCTCCCTTCTTGATTAGGTCATAGCCAATCTCACGAACCAGTGCTGACTTACCAATGCCAGACCCGGCAGTGATGGTGGTTAGCTCTGACTTGCGAAGGCCATGCGTCTTGTCGTTGAGGCCAACGAAGGGGTAGTCCACAGAATAGACAACCTCGTTGGTTGATATGGTTGACCATAGGTCAGAGCCATGAACGATACCGTCTGGCCTGAACGTCTTGGCTTCCCAGATGGCAGAGATAATCTCTTTCCCTCTGTTCGCCATGAGCATCTCATTGGCATCCTTGAGGGGAAGCTGTGCAATCTTTGCCTTACCCGGCGTGAGTACAGAGGCACAGGCTCTGGCGGCAGACTGCCCAGCGTCATCCATGTCGAACATGAACACCACTGTTTCAAAGCTCTCAAGCCATTCAAGAGATTTCTGTATGTCACGCTTCGCCCCCTGTGCCCCATTCTTGACGGACACGGTAGGCCATTTGTTTTGCTGTATCATGCTGACGGAAAGGCAGTCGAGTTCACCTTCGGTGACCACCACCATCTTACCACCGTCACGCCACAGCCACTGACCATACAGCCCGGTAGCATTACCAATCCAACTGAACGTCTTGTCAGGGTATCGGAGCTTCTGTGCTACAAGCTTCTGGTTGTGGTGATAGTTCGCTACCTGACAGGATACCCCGTTGTGTTTTGCAACACGGTAGTCAAACTTTTGACAGGTATCTTGGTTGATACCACGTTTTGAAAGGGCTTTGATTTGCCCTTTCGTGAATACACTTTCTTGGACTTCACTACTCTCGTCTTGTACTGAGGTGAAGCCAAACTCTTCGCCACTGGATTGGAACATTTCTTCTTCAGCTTTCTCATAATAACCACATCCGAAACAGTACCCATGCCCGTCTGAGTAGCGGCCTAGGTTATCCCTAGAACCGCACTCTGGACATGGCTCGTGGCGAACACAGACTGACTCAGGCAGTGCTGTATCCGTCATACCATTCTCCTACATTAAAAGTTGGACAAGCTTTGGATGAGATGTCGTTGTGACCGATGACGCTTGCGTCCGGGTAGGTTTCTTTCAGGTCATCTACCAAAGTCTCCAACGCACTCCATTGCTCTGCGGTAAAGTTTGTCTCAGGCTCATTGTCCTCAGACAGACCACCTACCATACAGATGCCAACAGATGCGCTGTTGTGGCCTTTGGCGTGTGCCCCAACCTCTTCCTTTTCACGGCCTGTCTCGACAGTGCCATCTCGCTTGATAACAAAGTGGTAGCCAATCTTCAGCCAACCACGTTCCCGATGCCATCTATCAATATCAGATGCACCGATGTCCATGCTTGGCTTTGTCGCCGCACAGTGGACTATGATTTCTTTCGTTTCGTTTCTCGTTTGCATTTCACTAAGCAAAGACTTGCTTCCTTCTGGTGAGGGGATAGCTCCTCGTTCAACCAGCTAGTAGGGATGGACTTGTCTGCATACTCAAAGCCGTAGCGACTGCACCACATCCCGTAGGTTGTTTTCGATTTGCTTCCGATTTTTGTTTTAGAGTTAGAGAAGACAAACCTGATTACCAAGTCCGGGTTCTGTTCCTTGATAAGCTTATGCTTGGAACGGTCTGAACTTAGGAACTGTCCTTTTGTCTCAACGATGATGCCGTTGGGTAGGACAAAATCAGGCTTGTATTTAGACGGTGGTTTTCTGTACTGCACCCAGCCGGGTGGCTCATAGTGGAAGTCCACGCCAAGCTGGGTCAGTTCGTCTGCAACCTTCTCTTCAAGTCCACTTCGATAGATAGATTTTCTAGAAGTCTTCTTCATCAGAGAAGTCCGTATCCGGGGCTGTCTCTTTCTCTGGCGCAGTAAATCCTTCCGTTGCGGAAAATCCATAGGCCGAAGCATCAGCACCCCCACCTGATTTGAGGTCAATGATTTGAACCGCCTTCAGACGCAGGGATACACCAGCACCTACAGCGGCAACGTAATAGGGAACAAGGTCAGTCGAGACACGAATCTTAGAACCACCCCACACAGAGTCGGGTGTAAAGATAGTGCCTTGTGCATCGAACAGGCGTGGCTGTAGCTCAATCGTCTGGCCTTGCTTGTTCTGCACCTTGGCCTTCATCTTAAACTTGAAGACCGTGCGTCCTGTTTCCTGACCCTCATCATCAGTCTCGTTAAAGTAGGGGTCATCCGATTCCTTGGCTTTCTTGCCTTCAGGAATCATAGCCATCGCCTTGACTTTCTCTTGCTCAATCAGCTTCTTCAGAGGTGCGGCCTCTTGCTCAGTCAGAGACAGGCTCACCTTGTATTCACCGTTCGCATTGAACTTGGTGTCAGGCTGAGTGAGATGCGGATAGATGGCGATACCAGTGTTAGTGGTGTAGCTGACAAAATCATTTGCCATATTATTCATCCTCCAATGGATAGTTGGTTTCAATAATAAAACCGTAGTTACCTACAGCTTCGGTGAGGACATCTACAGGTACTGCGACATCCATTTCTTCATAGATTTCAAGGAGTTCTTCCATAGTGTCCTCTTGTAGAAAGACCAGCAGAATGTTCTGTTGGTCTAATATGGTGGGTATTAAATGCCTGAGTGGATAGTATCAGGCGAAGAAGAATGGGCTGTCCTCTACAACACTAATGTCGAGGTCACCCTTGGTAGGCACGGGGTCAATCTCTGCATGACGATGCGCTGGGAGTAAATCCAACAGGTCAATGCGGAAGTCTTCCAAGACATCCACCTGAGAGTACATCTCAACGAAAGCCTTGCGGAGACACCACCACATCAACTCTGCGTCTGCCGCATGAGTACCGTAGCTGTCATGCACCATCGCAAAGCTGTAGATTTCACACTGCTTGGCAACGTCAATCGTTATCATCATGTGTGCCGCATCAATGCTGTGTACAAAGTTGGGGCTGATGCCATTGGACTGACGGTTCTTATCCAGCTTGCCTGTTTCTTTGTACAAGGCAGGACGGAAAGCAGAACCAAGAAGCTTAGTCTCAATCCTGAACGGACGGGTTTCTGGGTAGGCTTGAAGCACCGGGAAGTTGCACGGGGTATCCCACCTGATTGGCAAGCCCTCGCTACTGGCTACCCGTGATGCTTTCTGAAGCCATGCCATTGCGTCTGTTGCGGCATGGACAATCTCACCAATCGAGTCCCAGATAACCTTGGCAAGAAAGGTTGATGCCTTGAAAGCATCCTCACCAAAGGGGTGCATATTACCTTTCTCTTTCTGCTCTACGATGTAGTCCATCACAAAGTCAGAGAAGGAATACTGCTTACCCCCGTAGGGCAACACCATACACGGACGCTTGGTGCATCCACGCTTGACACCAAACTCCAGCCAGAGTTTTGCCAGAGGGTCATCCATCGTGCCAAGCTTCTCAGTCACCCGGTCAGCCACCTTCTGATAGATGTCCTGTGGTTCATCATCAGGGATGAGGTTGACTTCCTTGCCTGTGGTAGATGACCGAAGCATGGCGGCGAAGTGTTGCAGTCCATTACACGAGCCATCGGCAGACACAGGAAGGTGAGAGACAAAGCCATCACCTTGGGCACACCAGCCAGCCCACTCAAAGCAGAAGGCAAGGAACTGGAATGGTGAGTCAGCTTCCTTTGCCCACCAGAGGTCACCCAATGGGTCAGATGCACAAGACAGGATTTGCTCCTGATTTTTTTGCACCCAATCAATTCGGTCTTGCAGAGATACCTTGTCAAACCCGAAGCAGTTAGCCCCGTGGATGGCAAGGTGGCAAGCCCCACCCTCGTCTATTTCTTTACCGTGAGCAAAGACCAACAGTGACTTGGCAAAGTCAGTGCCCTGTGGGTTGAGATAGTTAGGAACACAGTATGCCCTGCCACGGAAGTCTAGCTGGTAGACCATGTACAACTCTGGCTCATCCTGAAACTTGTCAGCCACTTCGATGGTCTTTCTCAACAAGAGCCGCTTGGAGTCGAGCCTGTTGTTCTCCGTATGGATGATGACAGCTTCCCGTTTCCACGCTGTCCGTGCTTCCTTGTTGGTGGCAATGTCCTGTGGCTTTGCCGGGATAGGGTAGTTCTCTGACGGTGGCAAGGTAGGTAAGTCGATACCCGTACTCCACACCTCACGAAGCACATCCAAGATGTCTGTGTTTACTTTGAATGGTGTCCTTTGCATGGCGTTGACTGCACCGTAGACTTGCGGCATATCAAAGTGTTTCAGTTCCGACAGGTAATTGTGATTATCCGTCTTCACCATTGTCAATGGACGGATGTGGTGCGAGTGATACCCACCATCGTAAGGGCTAATCCAATCACGGGGTGGGACAACACAAGGATAGAAGTCAGGCTTGAGGATTTCCTTGAAGGCATTCAAGTCCTTGATGGCTTCCATCGTAGTATCGGTTGGTAGGATAAGCCTACGTTTCTTGCCACCAGAGGTGACCATCTTGTGCGTGACAAGACCAGTGTGCTGGATGGTCAGGTCAATCATAGCGTTACCCACCAAGAGGCGTTCACGCTGTGTCCATGACTGCCACTCAACACCGTCACGCCTCGCTGATTCAATCAGCTTCCTGCGTTTGTATGAGTAGGATGATGAGCGAGACTCAAGGTCTTTCATCACCACCTTCATCAGCCTTGGGTTGTTCTCCTCAAAGGCACGGATGCGAAGCTCATCCTCAATCGCCATACCAAGAGACACAGCAGTTGAGGTGAAGGCACGTTGCCTTGTGATTTGGTTCAGCACCACCTTGAGGGTGATGATGGCAAGCACCGATGGCTCAAGGCTTGACACAAGCACAGCCCCCGTTGCCGCCTTGCCAGCCTTACCATTGAGGCTGGACTCTACATAGTCAGTGATAGCCACATCAAGACTATCAAGCGTAGCCCTGAGAAGGTGCTGGCCGTAGTCTGTGGTGGACTCTTGCTGACGTTCAGCTTTCTTAAAGTTGTTTTTGTGATAGCGAGACAGTCCATGTTCTCGCATCTCACGCTCTAGTAGAACTTGTTTGTCACTCGACATTTACAATACACTCCTATGTGTGACACCCACATCGACAACGTATGCCAGTGTGGATGGTGGCTATTGTCCAAGCCAGTTTGGTTGTTATAGGTATGTATGCCGGAGTGGATAAAGGAAACAACAGATTAGCATCCTGTAGGGAAGCGTCTGAGGCCAGTATCCACAACGACATGAGTGTCACAGCGTCACCACTATGCCACAAGTTTTGTCACATTGTTGCGTGGCTCAAGAACTTTCACTGCATCTTCCAAGTTTGTAGGACACAGGTGAGAGTATCTCAGGGTCATCTTGATGTCATTATGACCCAGCCATTCTTTCACAACAAGCAATGGGATGCCCCTCTGCACAAGACGAGAGGCACAGGTATGGCGAAGGCAGTGTGGCACGAACTGTTTGTCATGCTCCAGCCCCATCGCACACTTCATCCTGTCCCAAGAGTAACGCACCTTATGAGGTGTCATTGACAGGTCACCGTTGCGGCGCAGAAAGATTTCTTTCGCCCGGTGTGTAAGGACAACAGTGCGAGGCTGTCCGTTCTTGGTCTTCCAGATGGTCAGTCGGTCACCGTTGAGGTCACCTAGCTGGACGTTGTGAAGCTCACCAACACGCATCCCTGTGTCTATCAGGAACATGAACGTGTCGAGTTCATCACGCATCCCCATCTGACGGAACAGTGCCCACATCTGGCGTTCCTCGTCCTCGCTGACGAACCTGATGCGGCCTTTGCCTTCCTTCAGCCATTCGATTGTCGGCTTGGTCTTCAACCAACCACGCCGGAATCCAAACTGACAAGCCTTGGATAGAACCGACAGCTTCTTGTTGATTGTGCCGTTGCTGTTGCCCTTGCGCTTGTAGAAAGACACGAGGTCATCCACGAGGTTCTCGTCAATCTGTGTGGCAAGACACCTTACACCCACCACATCGACAATCTCTTGTGATGTACGGATGGCAGTCATGCCCCAATTTGTTTCAGACCAGTACCGATTGGCTGTCCTGTCGAACAGTTCAACAACGGTCATGGCCTGTGGCATAGCACACTCTGGGTCAGGCAGAGGCAAGCCCTTGTGAATGGCATCCTCAACCCGAACAAGCATGGCATCAGCCTGTTCTTCTGTTGGGTAGTTGTGACGGAAGGTGATGCCACGTTTGCGAACATCAACTTGCCACGAGCTACCCCGTTTGCGTACTGGCATAGCAGTCTCCTACATTATGTCAGACAAAGACTTGGCGAAGCGTGTGCCTTTGGCAGTCAGCCTCACCAGCTTACGTCTGCGTTCCATTGGGTCTTCATAAGCTTCAAGAAGCTCTTGACCCTTCTTGTGGTGGCGTGACCAGCTACCCAGCCATGCCACGTTGCGGCTCACACTGGATTGTGCAAGCCCCAAATCGTCACCTATATCCTGCATCTTCATAGGCACAGGATGTTTAGCCACAGTCAGAAACACGGCCACGGTCTGTGTCTGTATTTCTGAGTCCAGTTCTCTGAACCGTTCTATCACTTGAAGGATTTGTGATAGGACTTCCTGTCGTTCCGTTACCCGTGCCATTGGTTTGACCATTGAGTCTCCATGATGGTGGTGTATAGATTATTCTTATTTTACGGACATACAAAAAGAGTTCTTTGTCGGGTGTATCACAACACCACTCCCATCCACACAACGGGTAGTTGTCTTTGTTGTGTTCAACGTAGACACTCCCCCCGATGAATGGAATCTTCACATACTTATATCTAAGCAATAAACTCTCCGTAATAGGTTGAGGCATAGATTGCCTGAGTGGATAGAAAGTGTCAAGCGAACATTCGCATGGCATACCACGCTGGCATTTCGGTATGTGCCCACTTTGCAAAGTGTGACTTAGCACCGATGTAGAAATTGTGGTACGACTGCACGGAACAGTGTTCCTTGTACTCGTCTGGCATACACGCTGGTGGCTGTGTGAAACCAGCATCGTTTATGTTGTCAGGGATGACAGACAACGGGTGGATGAGCTTGGTGTATGTATGTGGTGTACCGAAGCGTTGGAGCTTCTGGTCACACAGGTGTTGCAACAACTGCAACATCCAGTGGTAGTGGTCAACGCTGGAGCGAACCCAGATGGTTGACGGGTGGTTGATGTGGGTTGTCTTGACGAGGCCAACGCTGTCTGCCCACTGGTCACCGTCAAGCACACGGTGTGCGGTGGACATCATCTGCACTGTCTCTTTAATCATACAGACAACGTGCTTGTCGCAGTGGTAAGCGGCGGCAACCTCTGGGTCATCATCAAGATAAAATATGTTCATAGCCAGTCCTCACTGATATTCGTAGTTGTAATTATACTCAGCATCAAGCTGATGCCATGCCTGTTCATAGGCATAATCCCAGTTAGTACATTCGCCTGTTGCTATGTCATTATCCGCAATACGTTTTGCCCAATGGTCAAAGCTAGGCTCATGGTCAAGTGGTAGTTCTTTCATGTTTATCTCCTCATAGGTCTGGTTATACAGACGGAACAAGATTGTGTCAACAAAGGGAACAAGACCACGGAACAGGACGGAACAAGACCGCCTGATGGCCGTGTTCGATGGGTATAAAGTTGTTAGGCAAGGCATGACAAAAGGGGCAAAGCTTAAAATGTTAGCCTTGCCTAACTTTTTTAGAGGGCACAAAAAAACCGCCGAAGCTCGAAAGCCCGGCGGTTAATTTGATTAGTATTTTTTGACCATCTCGACAATGGTATCAACACCATTATTAGGCTGATAACAAAGCAAGCAATCACGGCATTTTTGCCCCGTGCAATTTTGCTTTTCAATATGCTCATGTTGCAAAACATTATTGAATGAACGGTCAAAAGGTGCTGGCGGCTTATCTAATATTTTCCCGATTTTGCTATTGCTGAAAATCAGGATTAGATTAGCTGGCTTGTCATGCTTGGCAAAATACCGCCTAACGATATCAACACGTTTTGACCACAAAGCAAAATTGCAATGCGGGTTATGCCGTGCGATTGCCGCTAGATTGGCAAGGTGCGTTGCATTGATAAGCTCACCATGAGCATTGAACCGGAAAAATGCGTCCAGTATTGTTGGCAATTCGTCATCCGTTAAAAGCCTATCGGCTAATAAATCAGAATTACGTTGCAATGCTGGTTGCATATTTTTGCGGTAACTCTTGAGCATGGTATGGCTATAACATTTAGTGCAAATATTATCAGCCTTGCCGCTAGAGTTTTGCTTGATGCAATACGGGTTGCTCATGGTGTTAGTGCTGATTGCCTTAAAACCATCAAGCTTGCCCGTCATTTTAGAGATATGTACTTGTTGCATGATATGCCCCTTTTGTCTGATTAGGTGATGACTAGGGGCTTTCATGGCGGCAATGCAAATAATGCCACAATGGATAGTAAAGGCCGCTAGACGGCCATTTAAGACCATCTAGCGGT
>Ga0208428_1000106_pt1 | contig 39306 bp, 59 predicted proteins | sample DEB08_DNA_11_FD_184535 | JGI IMG/M metagenome (GOLD analysis project Ga0208428, IMG submission 184535) | Aqueous microbial communities from the Delaware River and Bay under freshwater to marine salinity gradient to study organic matter... | ecosystem: Environmental > Aquatic > Marine > Coastal ... | reverse complement strand
CCCCAACCGTGGTTAGAATGTTACAGGAGAATCCAAGCCTAATTAAGGATGGTATGAAGCGTGAGATTTCAATCTGTTTCTCAGACCTACGTGGCTTTACTCCTTTGGGTGAAAGTTTTGGAGATGACGTAAAAGGATTAACCAAATTGATGAATGGCTATATGGATGCCATTACGCAACCAGTATTGGATGCTGATGGTATGATCATCAAGTATATAGGTGATGCAAGTATGCACGTGCATAACGCACCAAACGATGATCCAGAACATCCTAAGAGTGCTGTTCGCACAGGACTCAATATGCTAAAAGCAGTGGAGAAGTTTAATGAAAAAATTACAAGTGAGGGACGTCCTCCAATTGGTATGGGTGCCGGTATTAATAGTGGTCTTGGTTACCTTGGTGAAATGGGTAGCACCTCAAGGCACTCTTATGACGTACTTGGCGACGCTGTAAGCACAGCCGCAAGAATAGAATCAAAGTGTAAGGAATACGGATGCTTGTTATTGGTAGGTGAGAACACCTACGATGCTACCAAGGACGACTTCTTTTATCTACAGGTAGACGAACTTGCTGTAAAGGGCAAGACTGTTGGCATTAGAATCTACACAGTGTTAGACGATATAAAAGAACACTACAAAAGCAGTAAACGTAGACACGATGGTATGTTGAAAATGTATAAAGAACAGCGTTTTGATGATGCAATCAAGGAATGTCAAAATCTAACAAAACAGTTTGAAGGAAGAATGTCCGGATATTACAAGATGTGGATTGAACGCTGTGAGTTTATGAAAACACAAAAATTACCTAAAGACTGGGACGGAATTTTTATTGCAACAACAAAGTAGTTTTAAAAGTTTAAGTTTAGAAGATAAAGTTCGTAATATTAAACGTAGAATTGCAGAACTAGAACAGCGAATAGGACGTAGGTCGCATAGTGAAGAATCTGATCAACACTCTGCAAAAACCAATACTGCAAATCTTTCTCAGTCCAACCATAATGATGTCGCACATGACTCTTTGCGAAATCAACGTGCCAATGAATTACATAATCTAAAGAAGAAATTACAATCGAAAGTCTAATATCATAAACAAAGCCAACTAGAAAACTACCTACCGCATGATGAAAGTAGTGTAGATGTGCTTGTTTGTTTAAGTATTCTAATTTGTTACTTGGAAAGAGGCGTTGAATTGCTAGGTCCGCTATCGCATGTTTTGCGAATAGCAAAAATAAAAATATTAAGACAGTGCTTGACAAACTAGAACTCCTATACAGGTTCCAAATACTAAACCTATTGTCAAGTACTTAGCCAGATCCCATGAAGTCCATATGCCAGGTCCGATTGCTTTGCTCATTCTGTCCCAGGCTTCTTGTTCGTGTTTACTTCTCATTTTTATTTGTTCCGGCGCTATCAAATCCTTGAGAAAAACTTTTATTGTTGCGTAGTATTTCATTTAGATCTTCATCTATTTTTTTACCACTGTTTTTTTCAATTTCTTGTTTGTATTCTAGCACCATTGAAAGTTTTGTGTTCAGTCTGATCATATCATTATCTAACATACGGATACGATCGACCAACTTGATTAGTGTGCTACTTGCTTCACCAACAACAGGTTTAATTTCTGTTGTTACCCATTGCCATATGTAATAGACAAAATAACCTAGACCCATAGCCGCAACAATCGGAAAACCGAAATCTTTGATTGCGTTTGCTAATTCATTAGTCACGTCTTGCATCCTCCTTACCCTCGTTGGCCGCAATTCGATCTACATTTGGTCTTACGCTTAACACATAACTCAAGAGAGCATCGATTTTAACCAAATCGTTATTCATAGTTTGAACACGATTGTCTAATGCTCCAATGATATTTTTAAGACCCTGAACGGATCCTGTAACTGATGCTAGAATGAACTTGAGTGTTATAAAAACAAACAGACCTGCGGCTACTGCTCCCGCAATTGGAAACCCCACTTCGGCCACAAATCCTAAAAAGTCCATATTGTACACATCCTCGCTTCGTGCAAGTATTTATAGAGTTTTTGGAAAAAAAGTTAGTGCTTTTCTTAAAAAACAGTTGACAGCACCACCTGTCGGTGCTATACTATATACATAGTTAGGAATTAGGACACACTTTAGAGGGGTTTCAAAGTGGCATTCGCAGATCGTTCAACTTACAAAGATGTTGGTGATGGTTCAATTATGGGACGTTTCCATGAAAAAGAAACGGGCAACCTGTTTGAATTTTCGCTGAACAACGATAACAATTTAGAATTTCCTGTGGCAGAATACCCACACAAGATTTGGGTAACAACACCCGTTTCTGGTATTGATCAGGGTTATCGCTATGGTAAGGTTTTGCGTACACGATGCCATATTGTTTGTGACGAAGATCGCACAGAAGTTTGGCATTTCAAAGGACCTAAACGAGTGGAGTATATTTGATGGGTATCAAGTATGTTAAACCAAAACAAATGAATCATCCATTAAAATTGCGTGAAAGTGACGTAAATCGATTGGTGGCTGTGATTAACAATGAATTAGATAATGAATGGATTTCAGACGAAGAAATGGAAGCCTTTCAGGATCAATTGTTTGATATTATTGCGGCAAAAGAACAAACACACGACGGGAGTTTGATGCTACAATAGTAAAGAATCTGCCCTTAGTTCAGTTGGATAGAACAACTGCCTTCTAAGCAGTAGGTCGCACGTTCGAGTCGTGCAGGGCAGGCCAAATCGCAATACACGAATGTATTGCAAATTAGGTAAGATCTGGGGATCCGTGAGCGTAGTTTGGTAGGTACTCCGTGTTCATAATGAGCCAGATCACTAAGTAGGCGGGATGGGGGCCGTACTTGGAAAATGAAAAGATTGACATCTGAACTAAATATGCGTATATTATTATTATTATGCCGACAAAATACGAAAATTGGACAGCCAGCGACGCAATAGACAAAAGTCTTCTGGATAATGATATCTACTATTTGAGTGGAGATATCTGTGATGAAAATGTGAGCGAAGCCATCAAATGGATCCTGTCGGCTAATTTGGTTAAGAAACCAAAACGCACTCTTAAACTTTATATCAATACATATGGAGGAGATCTATATGAAGCATTTGCACTAATTGATATAATGAAAAACAGTTATCATCCAATTTCAACAATAGGTCTTGGTGCTGTTATGAGTGCTGGATTTTTAATTTTTGCAAGTGGTAAACAGGGTGAAAGATATATTGGTAGAAACGCAGGAAGTATGAATCATCAACATAGTGATAGCATTGAATCTAAAATGCATGACATGAAAGCACAGATGAAAGAAAATCAAAACTGCGAAATGCGTACACTACAAATTTTACGTGAAGCCACAGGTATGACAATGCAAGAAGTTCGTAATAAGTTTATTAAAAATCCAAGCGACCAATACTACACTGCTAAACAAATGATAGACATGAACGTAGCAGATCATATACTTTAGAAGAGGAACAAATGATGTCGTACCCTAAACAAATCGGGGAAAACAGTTGGATCATTCAAGTCCAAGAAAACAATAAGACAAAAGAACTGTTTATAGAGATTCCGCCTGACGCACTTGCTCAGGTTGGTTGGGATATAGGTGATACCCTTACATGGGAAGAACTTCCTGCTAGTGGTTGGAGTTTAAGGAAGGTCGATGATGCTAAGAAAGATTAGAAATGGTGAAGAACATTTAATAGCCAATGATCCTGTTCGTCCGCATATTCCTTTTCAGAATCGTGTTGGTGCAGGCAAAGATATCTTTGTATTAAGCAATAAAGATAAAATTCGTTCTGTTATTTGTGTAGCATATTGTAATGATATTCCTACAAATGAGGCTGACCTAGAATTATTTGCTCAACAGGCAATACAAGACGGACAACATGGTCGTATTGCAGTATTTTATACTGTGTGGAGTTACGAAAAGGGTGCTGGTCGAGAAATAGTTTTAAAAACTAAAAAACTTTTAGAAAAAGAAACTCCTTGTACAAGATTTGTTACACTATCACCTCTAACAGAAATGGCACGTAAATTTCATATAAACAATGGTGCTAAATTTATTGCTAAACATATGGATTGTCAGAATTTCGAATACGAGTAAATAGCATTATGTATTTCTTTGAAATTACAGAACCTATTAATAGACAAGAACTAGAGAAAGCACTAGAGCCTTTCCTAGTGTTTTTAAGTAGTGGCGATCAACCTTTACAAAAAAAACATATTGCTAAAAAACTAAAACAAACTCTTAAAAAGCACGGTGTTGGTAGTATTGAAATACACGACAGCGAAAACGTAGATTCTGGTGATATGAATATGAATGCCGCTTATGATCCTTTTGATGACGAGGACGGATTCGAACCTTTCAGCATTGATCTTATTTTTAGCAAAGATGATAAAACATTAGAGTTTAGTCAGGAAGGTATAGAAAATATTAAAGAAAGAATACTCGACGTTCTCGAACATGAGATGATTCATCTACGTCAGTATCGTTCACGTAACTTTGTGAAACAAAGAAAATACAAAACAAAATCAAAAGACAAAGATGTAAAAAGAGCCAGAGAATATCTTGGAAACGATGATGAGATCGAAGCGTTTGCTAAAAATATTTCCAGTGAATTAATCCGCAAAGCAGGAAAAGATGGAGCAATAGATTTACTTCGCATGACAAATAAGACAGCAGGGTTTAAAGATGAAATGGGTTATTTGCTTTCACCTAACTTGCTAGGTTATATGGCTACATGGGGTTTTGATACACAGCATCCAGTTATAAAAAAATTACTCAAAAAAGTCTACAATTACATACAAAACAGTTGACACAACGACCATTCGGTCATATACTATATAGACACTTAGAGAAGAGGACAATCACAAATACATCGCCAGGATAGTTTAAGGGTAAAACAGCGGGTTTATACTCCGTAGCAACAGATAATTGGCTAATCTCGGTTCGAATCCGGGTCCTGGTACCATGATTGAAGAAGACGATGAATAATGCGAGCATGGTGGAATTGGTAGACACAACAGACTTAAAATCTGTCGGGTTATCCCGTCCCGGTTCGAGTCCGGGTGTTCGCACCAATCGTATGTTTGAGTACCTTCGTAGACTAGCAATAGCGAACGAAGGTATTCAAGGCAGGTTTAAACTTGCCTCTGCGATTGTATACAAAAAATATGTTATAGCAACAGGAGTTAACAGTTACAAAACACATCCTATAATGAATGGAGAAGGTTATAAAGATGGACAGGTTTTCCTTCATGCAGAAATGGATGCTATACGTAACGCACTTAAACTAATTGATTTAAATCAACTAGCACAATGCGATTTGTATGTTGTAAGGGTAAAGCGTCCTAATTACAAATCAAAAGAATGGATATATGGGTTGGCTAAGCCTTGCCCTGGTTGTACCAAAGCAATAGCAAACTTTGGTATTAAGAATGTTTTTTACAGTGAGAACGAAGATGACTTGGAACTACAGAATTATGCGTCGATATCAACCAGAATCCCCAGAGAATTACTGGTATGAAATTGTGGAAGTTTTTTACGGCGAGGACGGTCGTCCTATGATGTGGGGTGAAGCAGATTTGCCCATGGTATCCGAACTTGACATCGACGTTGAAAAAGATTTTACTGATAACTTTGATTTAGAAACATACATTAAACAGTCTTTAACAGAACAGTTTACAATGATGATGCGTGATGTAGATCATCGTGGGCCTGTTATGGACGAAAGAGATTTTGAGGAAGGTGGAGTTTATTCTAATCATCCAGAGGTACTAGAGATGAATCGAGTTACTAAAATTATAGAATCAGGAGATGAGGAAGAAATTAAAAAACTAAACCTGAAAGAATGGAATCCTAACGATTATTTAGATAGGGAAGATGACGATGATGAAGATGAGTGATTTTAAAATGATGCCAACAGAAATGCCCAAGGGTGTACAAGCCATTTTAGATTTTGGTGCATACCAACTTAGCATTATTAATAATGAATCATCGTATGGCAACAAGCAAAGACTATACGAAATTGCCGTGTTTGATAGTAGTTCCGAACAGGTTAACTTGCCTGGTATTACTAACGAGAATGATACTGTAAAAGGTTTTTTAACAGAACAAGAAGTGGATGCTATTATAACAAAAATGTATAGTATTACAGGAAATTTTCCTAAGCAGGTATAATATATGAAAGTTGGACTAAGCCTAAGCAGATGTGTTCGTGATGTTGTAGAAGCACGAGTATTGTACGAAGATATCCTTGTTATTATCGCACGAACAGATGTGGATCCACACAATGACGATCACTGGAATCAAATCTGGGACGGATACAATCATGGTGGTTTAAGCAATCCCGAATGGGCAGGAAACACAGAAGGCGAGGAAGTTTATCGCAATGTGGTAAAACAACTGTATGACGGTGGTAAAATTCATCAACCACGACGGTTTGGTAACCATCCACCTCGCCTGCCATACTACTGGTTAGACTGTGTTGTACCAGCAGACGAAATGAATCCCACTGTCAAAAAAGCATGGGATCAATATCAAACAGTAGCAGGATTATCACTATGACACTACCAATTGAAAGAACACATGCGGTATTAAATGTAGAACAATTCCTAATGGACCTGCGAGATCCCAAGAAGTATCCACGGGTGCCAAGTGAAGTTCGTAAGCAAGCAAGTAGCCTGTTGAAGCACTATCCACGCAAGTATGACATGATGTATCCTGCGGAAAGTTTTGAACCTATCAAGGAGTGGAGTTATGAATATTCATCACAGTCCACTATTTGACATTGAAAAAGTTACTGAACACTACACTGAAAAAGATGGTGTACCTGTACAGTATGTTTGTACGACTGACCTAAAGGCAAGCGATGTGCCTGTAGATGTTTACTATAGAGAAACACCTCACCCCGAGTTTGGCAATCGCTACTTTGGTTTGTATCAAGACTATTATCGTGGACACATGATGATTACAAACGCAGACATTGTAGAAGAACTTGAGTTTGGTATGGTAGTAGGACCTGACAAAAGATATTACTACTCACAGAGTCATCATGATTATAAAGTTTTAGATAACGGACAAGTTATCGACGGAGGTCGAGAATATGTTCGTAGCAGTCATGGTGCTATCATGATGTATGTAAAAGATGGTAAATTTTATCCTGCTGATATTCCTGACCTAATAGAAACTTATTCGGTTGACAAGGAACGTGAATCGTCATATAATAAAGTAAATTTTAAGGAGTAGACAAATGGATATCGACAATATTGTAGAACAATTTGCTAGAATGACCGTACAAGAACGCAACGAGTTTGCCGAAACACTTACGTACAAGTGGCCGCATCTTGCTGAACAAATTAAAAATCTTATTGAAGTGTATGGTATGATTAACCAAACTAAGGAAGTTGTGTGAAATATCAAACAGATTTTGCTGATATAATGTCTAAAGAAACAGCAGAAGATATTGAAGTATATGCTAGGGATATAGTTGATAGATTTCCAAAAAAAGCAAAATTACTTGTTGATAGTATTAACAAACAATTTGAACAGAAAAATGTTAATAAAGAATAAATTTAATCTTTGGGAATATTGGTGTAAAGCAATAGGGAGTAAAGCATATGAAGATGACAATAAGGCTGACAGAGTTGCAATCATTCGTACTGGGTGGGTGGTGTTGCACATTCTTACTTGCCTTGCTATTATCTTGAACGCAATAGCAAATCACGGTTGGAGATTAATAGGCTTATGATGTGGATGGATTATAATATAGAAAGTTTTCCAGATGGCAGTTTTGCTGTGCGAGGAGAATGGCCAGGAGAAGTAATGGGTGTTGCTAAAGATGGTACACAAAAGAATAACTACCTATATAAACCTGGAGATATTTTTCGTGTAAACGAATATGGTATCTTACAAAAGATTACAGATATCGAACGCTTTACAGTCTATAAAGAAGAAGTTAATAATTAAGGAAGGATGGCTGAGTGGTTTAAAGCACCGGTTTACTAAACCGACGTAGGAGCAATTCTACCCTGGGTTCGAATCCCAGTCCTTCCGCCATAAATAATAGTATGAAAAGAACGGCCCTTATAATAGGACTACTTTTTTGGGTCGCGACGTCTATAACAGTTTTTGCCCAAGAAAATCAAAGTCCACAAAATATTATTCCTCTTCCTATTGTCATTGACTGTGGAAGCAAACAAGAAATTTCTAAAATTTTGATAGAATACAAAGAAATAGCAGTTGCACAAGGAAATGCTACATGGAAAATACCAAACGGTCAATACCTACAAGGTCCTATGACTGTGTGGATAAATCCTCAAACATTTACCTTTAGTATTACAATAGAACCTACTTCTGAAACTGCTTGTATTGTTATGCCTGGAACAAACTTTCAACCTGTTGTTCAAGGTAAAACAACATAATAAATACAGTTATGAAAGCAACATTTCAAACAAAAAACGGTGGTCTAACTATTGATGTTCCTGTTATTAACAGATATAGAGTAGTAGCCAAGCCTGATACAACTGAATCAGATAGTGTACAATTTTGGACTTGGATCAAGTACGAAATGCGTATTGACTATAATCCTCAACAACAAGTTATCGGGTGCAATCCATACAATTTAAGCAAAGTAAAAAAGCATTGGGGCGACAAGTTCCATTTCGACAAATAATCCAGCGGGTGTAGCATAGTGGTAATGCAGTGGCCTTCCAAGCCAAGTACTGGAGTTCGATTCTCCATACCCGCTCCATTTATTGTATAAGTAAATTTATGTTTTATAAAGATAGTATAGATCCGTGGGCATGTATGGCTCCGTTAGGAACAGTTGAGTTTTTTAAAGATAGTTTTAGAAGTCAAAGTCAAAACTATGATCCTACCTGTGCAACAAGAGTGGGATTTCAACCACTTATGGACAATCCTATAACATGGGATCAGTTTCAAGATTTTAAAGATGAAGTTGAAAAGGTTATAAACAAACACATTAACAACAAATTTATTTTTACAATGAGTTGGTTTGTTAGTTACGATAAAGGCGGAAAGCAAGAGCCACACTCACATAAAAAAGGAAACGCAGACTTTAGTGGTGTTGTTTGTTTACTTGGTAATAAAAGTTCCGGAGCATTGTGTTTTGAAAATGAAAAAGTTCATATGGAACAGGGTGATATTGTTTTATTTGATGGATCTCTAAAGCATTGGACAGAGGAATCTTTGTTACCAAAAACTATTTTGGCATTCGATTGTAGTTATGTTGGATAAATTCACAAATAAACCTCTTGCTCTTTGTGAAAAGAATATATATAATTTAAGAATAGTTTATTTGGAGTTTTATGATAATGGCAAAGAAAAAAGTTCGTGCTAGGGCACCCAAGAACACGCTAGTACCCAATTTTGCAGAAAGTTCAGAGTGGGATGGCCAAACATTCAGCAGGGCAAAAGATGCGGCGTTTCAATACTTTCGCATGGAAAAGAAAAATTCTGACTTTAAAAAATATGTATTAGAGTATGTGAAAACTAGCGACAAATGGAAAGAACAGCATGGAACATTATCCAAGGCGCCTGAATCTCGATTCCATTCGACACTGGGAACCATTTGTAATCTATTAACACAGGGTATGCCTGATGTACATCCGAAGTATAACGAATGGTGGCATAGTTTACCCGGAACCATGGGAACTCCAAAACCTCATACAGAATATGTTAACAAATGTCTTGACGAACTTCTTAATATAGGACAGGAAGTTGTTCAAGAAGAAGAAATTAAGAAGGAAGAGGAAGTTAAAAACAAAGATGTGTATGTTCCTTCAATTCAAGATAGAATTAGAGAAGCATCTTCAATTATGGTTGAAGTGTTTGAACAAACACTGGATGATTTTTGTGAAGGTAAGATTACAGACTTTAAGGAGTTTAAACCATTATCTCACCTGCGTCAGATGCAATGCAAACAACCTCATGCACGATTGATTGCTACATTTTACGAAGCACAAATCGAAGAATACAAAGAATTACTATATCCACCTAGCACTGAAAAAATGACGGAACAGGAAAAGGATTGGGCACAGCAACTCAAGGAAGCATATTCACACTACGATAAAAAACAAATTAAAAAACTATATGATTTTCTAGTTGGCATTCTTAGTGCTTGTGATGCTATTATTGCTGAAAGCAAAGCAAATAGAAAGCCACGTAAGATTAGCAAAAAGGCTCCAGAACAAATTGTTGCTAAATTAAAATACAAAGTTGCAGATGAAAAGTATGCTATTTCAAGTGTGCCAGCACACAAAATGATTGGCGCTAACTGCTTAGTTGTCTTTAATACCAAAAATAGAAAACTTGGAATTTACTACACCAGCGTAGAGGATCCAACAGGCGCTGGAAGAGACGGAAGTGGACTTAACCTTAAAGGACAAACGCTACAACGCTACAACGAAGAAAAAAGTGTTTGTTGGACATTGCGTAAACCAGTGGATCAATTACAAGAAGTTAAAGCACTCAATACACGTAAGAAATTTGAAAACTGGATTGAGAAACTTACAACAACCCCTACCAAAATGAATGGTAGATTAAACCCAGAAACAGTACTAATAGGAGTATATTAATGAGCAATCTAATCCCAATGGTAGTTGAGAAAAATCACGATGGCGAAAGAGCCTATGATATTTTTAGTCGACTGCTAAAAGAACGAATCGTTTTTCTAAACGGTCCGGTTCACGATGCTGTAGCACATACGGTAACAGCACAACTTATTTTATTGGAATCACAAAACCGTGATAAACCAATTCACTTTTATATTAACTCACCAGGTGGTGTAGTAAGTTCAGGACTTGCTATCTATGACACCATGCAATACATCAAATCTCCTGTTTACACTTATGTAATGGGACAAGCATGTTCAATGGGTTCGCTATTAGCACAAGCGGGTGAACCAGGTAAACGTTTTATGTTACCACACGCAAGACATATGATTCATCAACCGAGCGGTGGTGCTAGTGGACAGGCAACTGACATTGCTATTCATGCAGAAGAAATTATTAAACTTAAAAAAGAATTAACCAACATCTATGTTAAACATAATTCAAAAGGCAAAACATACGAAGAACTTGAACATGACATGGAACGTGATAAATTTATGACCGCGAAAGAAGCACTTGAATACGGTTTAATTGATGAAATATTCGAAAGGCGTGATTAAATATGGGAAAGGGCAGTAAACCTAGACCAGTAAGCATACCAAGAAAGCAATTTGAAGATAACTGGGATAAAATCTTCAACAACAAAGATAAGGAAAAGAAAAATGAAGATACAACCAAAAGATCCAAGTAAAAAACATTTTTATATTAGTCTAGCAAAAAGCGGATTGCGTATTGGCGGGTGTCTAGCATTGCTAGGATGGCGTGATATTGGTGTGTTTGCACTAGCATTTTTAGCCGCAGAACTATTAGGTATTGCAGAGGAATTATAATGCCTGTGGCTACGTTTGGTAATAGACCCGAAGGGATTAGAGTTGAACAACTTGATATTAAATCAGGTGAGTTTAACGGGTCTTGGATTAAGGGTGGCCCTTTACAGCAGTTTAGTTCAACAGGAATACTAGACAAAGCATCTGCTACGGTACTAACAGTGCTGGATGATTGCATTGTTGTTGATAAAGTAAAAACAAATCAACTGTTAGGTGATTTAATAATATCGGGTAATGCTGATTTTGGTGGAAACGTTTATGTAAAAGGCACACTTGAAGTAGACAGTCTAGTAACAAAAGAACTAATTGCTGACGAAAAAACAGAACGTCAATTCATAGAATTTACACATAAAAACAAACGCAAAACAAATGTAGGTACTGGCTTTTTATGGAGTGGTGGCAAATACAGCAAACAGTTTATCTATAAAAATAATCCTGATAGATTTTGGTCAACAGAGCCTATCGACGTACACAAAGATAAAACCTATATGATAGACGGCAATGATGTATTGTCGTTTGACACGCTGGGCGGCACAGTTAAAAAGAGCAGTTTACAAGAAGTAGGAACACTACGCAATCTAAATGTAGCAGGAAGATTTAGTGTTGCTGAAACACTGTTCTTTGATCCTAATCTAGATAGACTGGGCATTGGTACAGATAAACCTGCGGGTGATTTAGCAGTCTACAACTTTGCTAATGACACCAATGTTATTATTGATGCTGAAGATGGTGATGCTAAAATAGGCACATACAACAATAAAAATTTACGCATTATTACGGACGATCAAGCACGTATTAAAGTATCATTTAAAGGTGATGTCACGGTAGGACAAGAAGGTAACACTAGTAACACACACAGGGTTTATGGTAAACTAGGCATTGGAGTCAAAAATCCTACAGAAGATTTAGAAGTAGCAGGTAACATACGTTTTCAAAATCGTTTGTTTATGGTAGGTGAAAAACCACCCACTAGTGGACACTGGAACAAGGGCGATATCGTATGGAATGAAAATCCTAAAAACACAGCACCGGTTGGTTGGATATGCACAGCAAGTGGTACACCCGGTAATTGGTCACCGTGGGGATTTATAGGAAATAATACCACAACATAATTAGATCTATCTCATATAATAAATATTAGTATGGGCAAGGTCAAAAACATAATTTTTCTCAACAAGAAAGAAATACCGGATAAAATAAAACGGGAAGTGCGATGGTGGGATCTGTATGCTAAAGTTTCCCCAATCGCCTACTTATTAGTAGGTTTTTTGTTGTGGCATAATCAAATATTAAACTGGCACGTGATAGCAGGAATCGGTGCTGGAGCATTCGCTTTGACCGCAGTTACTTGGTGGTTCTGGACAGTTCATACTATTGGCGAAATTGCTGATCGTACACACAAAGCGGAATCAAATGTTCAAGAAGTTCTACACGATATTAGACAAATTAAAGAAATAGTCAAGGAAATCCGCAACAGTTAAATACACGTATGAAATACGTAACTGTTATAGGAAACGGTGAAAGCCGAAAGTCTTTTGACTTATATCAACTTGAATGGCTAGGAACAACTGTTGGTACAAATGCGGTACACAGAGATTTTCATCCGGATCATTTAGTGTGCTGTGATAGACGCATGGTGCAAGAAGCAGTTAATAATTCATACGAAAACCCTGTATACACAAGAAGCGATTGGTATAAGCAGTTTAGTTTCTGGCGTAACGTAATATGCTTACCGCAGTTACCATACGAAGGAAATAAACGTCAAGATGATCCCTGGCATTGGGGTAGCGGTGGACACGCACTAAATTTGGCTTGTACAATGAAGCCAGAGTTTGTTGTAATGCTTGGATTTGATTTGTATGCATCAAATAATAATCTTTTTAATAACGTGTATAAAAGCACAGAAAATTACAATGATGCAAGCAAGCCGCCAACAGATCCTTCCTACTGGATATATCAAACTGCTAAAATATTTGAATGCTATCCTGATATAAAATTTATACAAGTTCAACCCGATGATTGGAATCCTCCCGAAGAATGGGAAAAATACGATAACTTCTACATCGATGACTATGCCGCTTTGCAATCCCTCATAGATAAGAATAAGTAAATAACGTTGATGTTTAAACGCAAAGAACTAAAATACCTCTCCAGCAGAATATGGCAAACAATAAGTTTGTTGGCTAGATCCTATAAAATTTTTACAGGAAAGTATATATGGCGTTCACACGAATTAAAATTTTCCGATCAATTTAAAGAACTTACACCATTATTAATTAAAGAATTTTTAACAGCACACCCTGATTTTACAGGACTTAAGGCAGAAACAGTAGACAATCCTAACGGTGATGTTCATCTAGCAGTAGGTGGTGATAAATGGAAGGTAGTAGCCTTTAGGTATATTCACAAGTGGATGCTTGAACCAGAATTTGAAAAAAATTATCCTACAGCAATTCAGATGATAAAAATGTTAGAAGAATATTGTCCTATTGCTGAATATAGCATATTAGAACCGGGTGGTGAAATTACAGTTCACAACGGTATTGAAAATCGATACAGTGAATATTTAAGATATCATATTCCTTTAATTATTCCTGAAGGAGATTATGATAAATTAGGTTTTGAGTGCATGGGTGAACTTATAGACTGGAGCGATGTTTGGGCATTTGATAATCAAGGTATGCACACCGCATGGAATAAAACAGACAAGCATAGATTAATTTTTATTATTGATATTCATAGAAGTATTGCCGGAGCGCCGCCTAGTAATATTCCTCATATTAAAGATAAAGATATAGAAGCAAAAATATACTTACTTGTAAGGAACATTAGATGGTGGTGGTATAATATTACAGGAAAAAATAAAAATGCTTAAAAAATTAAAACAAAAAATTATAGATTATGCTATGTCTGAAAAATATATCTATAGAACACAGGATATACCTTTCCTAAAACACATGGATGAAATCAAAGACGCATTGCTTAAAGATTACATTGCTAATCATCCTGAACACACAAATATATTTGCTAATCTAGATGGTCAAGAATATGGCTACAAATTACATAATGGTAACTGGAAAACAAAAGGTTTAAAATATCAACATGAATGGTTAGAACCAACACAGAAATTAAAAGACAATTATCCTACTGCTTGGCAATTAATGGAAACATTTGGTCATGATTGTCCTATTGCTATGTACAGTTATATTAAAGCAAACAGCAAAATAAGATTGCATTTTGGATCAGATGTAAACTTAGACTCTAAATACTTAAGATTTCATATTCCATTGGTTGTTCCAACTAATGATACAAAAAAATTAGGAATGGAAATAATGGGTGAAGAAATCAACTGGGAAAAGTCATTTGGTTTTGATAATCAAGGATGGCATCATGTTTGGAATAACACAGATCAAGATAGAGTAATATTTCTTATCGATGTTCACAGAGTTGCTTGCGGAATTAAGCCAACCAAAAACAAAAAATGGACATACTTTTTAAAATTAGAAGCAGTTAGAAAAATGCTTTGCAGATTGGTAAGAAAGTACCAATTTTCTAAAAATAATTCTTGACTTACGTGCTAAATCTGTTATAATAAAAGCATGGAACAGTTTAAAAATATATTATTAGGCTTTTTGATTGCGTTAGTATTATGTTTATCATACCAATTGCACACACATCAAAGCCGAGATCATTATAACGAAGATTACATACAAGACGAAACAGATCGTCGATCTGAACGCAGTGATGAAATGTTTGATAGATTTCTCGATCTAATAATAGAACTTAAAAAACTGGAGAATGATAAACAAATATAAAGGTCTTGGCGTCAACCCTTCTAATTCTGCCGCCCATAAAAATAGTATAGTAGGAGAAACTTATGGGTAAACATTATAGTACAAAACATTACGGACACAACATTGGCTTATCAGCGGTGTTCCGTCAACCTAACGCAGATCATTCACACTGCCATTTATTGCACGGATACAGTCTAGCATTTACATTCACATTTGGTTGTGATGAACTAGACAATAAAAACTGGGCAGTGGACTTTGGTGGACTTAAACCTTTGAAGGCTTGGTTGGAAGACAGTTTCGATCACAAACTTTGTTTAGATAAAGCAGATCCACACGTAGCCAAGTTCCAAGAACTTGAGAATCTTGGACTTGCAGAAATTAGATATTTCGATGGTGTTGGTGCGGAGAAGTTTGCGGAACACGCATTTCACTTTGCGGATCAATTAATACGAAAGGCAACGGACAATCGTTGTTATTGTGTCAAGGTAGAGTGTGCCGAACACGGTGCTAACTCAGCAATCTACGAAGGATAACAAATGAAATACAGTGCTTGGGATATTGGCGGAAACATCGTTAAGGAAGACGACCGCTATATTGTAAAGGATAATACTCAACTTAAAAATTTGGTTGTTAGTTGCACAGATTTACAACCTTATAAGAGTACTACAGGACACAAGCACCAAGGCCAAGAAGAAGTTTATATCTTTGTAAAAGGTGCTGGAACAATCTTCTTAGATGATGTTCCCCATTATGTGCAGGAAGGCGATACTGTATTGATCGAGGACGGAGTTCATCATAGGGTAACTACTGGTCCACAGGGTTTATATTTTATATGCGTCTTTGACGGAAGGAGAACTATATGACCTGCGTAATATGTAAAAAGAAATTTGATCCAAGTTGCGGTTGGGGTCCTTGCAAACTTGCCAATCAATATAAACAGGAAAAGAAATGAAATCATTTATAGTATATGTGTGGATGATTGTAGCCTACAGTGGCAATCCCATTATGGTGGGTGAATTTGAAAATTGTGATCAAGGCATTGCCGCGGCAAATAACTTCTATCCAGGATATGTTGCCCTGCACTGCATCACCCCAGACCTAACACCTCCAGGAGGAGTTTCTCTGTGAGAATTATAGCAGGTCCATGCCAGCACGAAACACTAGAACAAAGCATAGAGATTGCAGAAGTCTGTGCAAGAGCCTGTGGCAAACACGGGATTGATTATTATTTCAAAGCCAGTTACGATAAAGCAAATAGAACAAGCATTAATAGTAAACGAGGGTTAGGATTAGCAAAAACACTAGAAGACTTTGCTAAAATGAAAAGAGAAATTCCTGGACTTAAAATTCTTACAGATGTTCATACCTCAAATCAAGTTAATGCAATTCAAGGATATGATGATTTAATCGATGTGTTACAAATTCCAGCGTTCTTGTGTAGGCAAACTGATCTTATCAGAGCCGCTGTAGAAACAGGAAAAATTGTAAACATCAAGAAAGGACAATTTCTTGCTCCTTGGGACGTCAAAGGTATATTAAGTAAAACCGAAGATGCCAAGGAAGTATGGATAACAGAAAGGGGAACAAGTTTTGGATATAATACTCTGGTCACTGACTTCACTGGTTTACAGTTTATGCTTGACAATTATAACATTCCCATTGTTTATGACGTTACGCACTCCGTTCAAAAACCCGGAGGTATGGGCACTAGCAGTGGCGGTAATCGTGGGTATGTTCCTGGGTTATGTCGTGCCGCATCCGCTCTAGGAATTACGAATTTCTTTTTAGAAGTTCATAAGGATCCGGATAACGCACCAAGCGATGGACCTAATGCATTACACTTAAAAGACTTTGAAAAAGTTATAGATGATATTTGCCACTACTCATATAGTAGAGGATAATTACTAGTTAAGGATTTAGTAAATGGCAAAGATAGATAAAAGCAAGTACACCAAAGAAGAATTTAAAAAAATAAAAGAACAACGCCGACAAGAAAAAGAACAAAGTCGTCGTTTAAACGAAATTTCTAAATTAGGTCAAGAAATAGAATCCGGTGAAAATCATCACCCTCACAATCCTTTAGTTAAAGGACAAAATTATGTTCTTTGTTTAAAACACGGCGACAAGTATAGTGCAAAATATGTAAACACACTGTACAGCATGGTAAAACGTAATCTTACAATACCGTTTACTATGGTTTGTTTAACTGATAATAGAGATGGTATTGATAAAGACATTCTTTGTTTAAAATTACCTAGTGAACTAACAGGTTGGTGGTGTAAACCTTATATGTATAGTGCAGACTTACCGTTAGCAAAAAACAGTACAATACTCTATATGGATTTAGATGTTGTTATTAGTGGTAACTTAAACAAACTATTTGAATACGAAACAGACAAGTGGTGTGTGATTAGAGATTTTACTAGAGCAATGCAACCTAACTGGAAAAAGTATAATAGTTCTGTTATTAGATTTAAACTAGGTCAACTGCACAATGTATGGACACAGTTTATTCAAGATCCACAAAAAATAATTCGTTCACACTTTGGAGATCAAGATTGGTTATGGACAGCAACTAATACTGCTAATCCTGCAACACACTGGCCAGACGAATGGATTAGAAGTTGGAAGTGGGAAATAAGAAAAGACAGAGCATTACAAAGCGGTCCAAAAGGTAGTAGAAAATTTCATATTGTAGAAGATGTTGTTCCACCTAGTCAGTGTAGCATTTGTGTATTTCATGGAGATCCAAATCCTCACAACTGTGACGATCCTTGGGTAAAAACAAATTGGTGTTAAAATGACAGTTAGTTATAGATTTATATTTGACGTTGATGGTACACTTACACCCAGTCGTGGTTTAATAGATGATGAATTTGCTAGTTTTTTCACAAACTTCTGTGATGAAAACTATGTATATCTAATTACAGGTAGTGACTATCCAAAAACTGTAGAACAACTAGGTAAAACTATTTGTGAAAAAGTAGAATGTGTTTACAACTGTTCAGGTAACGATGTATGGAAAAACGGTAAAAATATCCTTACAAATAATTGGACACTACCTGAAACAGCACATGGCTGGTTAAGTGAAATGTTATCCGAAAGTAAATTCTATAGGAAAACAGGATTACACTTTGAACACAGACCTGGTATGGTAAATTTTAGTATTGTTGGTCGCAATGCTAACTTAGAAGAACGTGCCATGTACAAAGAATGGGATGAACACAAAAACGAACGCAATACAATCGCTAGACAGTTTAATAAATTATTTCCTGATATTGAAGCAAGGCCTGGAGGCGAAACTGGTATAGACATTGCTCCAAAAGGCAGTGATAAAAGCCAAATTGTAAAAGATTTTGATCCTGTAGATGATATACTACAATTTTTTGGAGATAGAATGGATGTTGCTGGTAATGACTATCCATTGAAGAAAGTTATACTTGACAAGGATCTTGGCTTCTGTTATAATATAAAAGACTATAAAGAAACTTGGAAAATATTAAAAGATGAATTCTCAAACCCAGACTAAACGTATAGGCTTTGCATGTAAGTACATGCACCCAGATCAAACGCAGAAGAAAAAATTACTAGAAGAAATACAACGACCACTAAACACACGAAGCACAACTGTCGCTTGGCTCAACAGACAAACACGTGAAGTAGCAGAACAGCGTCTATGGGATATTATGGTACACAATATTCAGTCGTACTATAATCTAATTGAATATGTAGGAAGTTTACCAAATGAATTACGAATGGTCCGGCTTGGAAGTGACGTACTTCCTGTATACACTGAGCCTACTTGGTGCTATTACTGGAAACGTCCTGATGTGGTCCGATATTGTGAAGAGCATTTCGCAAGGGTTGGCGCCCTCGCTAGGTCGCTTGATGTTAGGCTCAGTATGCATCCTGGTCAGTTTACTGTGCTTGCTAGTGACAACCCAGATATAGTAAATAGAAGCATAGAGGAGTTTGAATATCATGTGGATGTCATTCGCTGGATGGGATACGGTACAACATATCAAGACTTTAAATGTAATGTCCACATATCGGGCAGACAAGGTCCAGCCGGTATCATCAACGTCCTTCCAAGACTGTCTCCAGAAGCGAGAAACACAATCACAATCGAAAATGACGAAATGTCGTGGGGTATCGACGCAAGCCTCGAACTTGAAAAACACGTCGCACTCGTTCTTGACATACACCATCACTGGGTCAATAGTGGAGAATACATTTTACCAACCGACGATAGATTTAGTCGCATAGTAGATAGTTGGCGTGGTGTTCGTCCTGTAATTCATTATTCGGTATCACGAGAAGATTGTCTTGTGGATTTCCCCACAAATGTTAAACCTGATATGCCTACGCTATTAGAAGCAGGTTACAAAAAGCAAAAACTAAGAGCACATTCAGACTTCATGTGGAATGATGCTGTTAATGATTGGGCATTGTCTTTCTGGGATTACGCCGACATTATGGTAGAGAGCAAGGCTAAGAACCTAGCCAGTCATAAATTGCATAAATACTATTATGGAGCGAGAAACAATTTACACAAAGGACAGTCCTCTGTTGAAGGAAACAATGAAAGAGCCGTTGAAGTTTATTCCGTTTAATCAAAAACTTTTTACTGAACAACAGGCTTTTAAAAACCGAGACAGATTATGGAATTTGTACAAAAAAGAACAAAATAAATAAAGTTATGAACTTTAGAGAGATATCCGATACACATTGCCCTAGAACGAGAGCCATTGAATGCCAGTGTTCTCGAGTTAAGGCAATTACAGAAGCAAAATCTAGTGTTACAGCATTATGTGAACTAGAACATTCAGATAGTGTTAAGGGAACAATCTTACTAAGACAATTCGAAGCAGGAACAGGCACAGTAATTGTAGGACGTATTACTGGTTTGAAACCTGGCGAACACGGATTTCATATACACGAGTTTGGTGATTTATCAGATGGTTGCGACTCAGCAGGTGCTCACTATAATCCAGATAATGTAAATCATGGAGATTTAGAAAGCGGTCATGTTGGAGATTTAGGAAATGTCGTAGCGGGAACAGACGGCGTAGCCGATTTCACCATAATAGCAAAACGTGTTGACCTAATTGGTGAACGCAGTGTTATTGGTCGTGCTATTGTTATCCATTCTGATGTTGATGATCTCGGTAAAGGCGGAGATGACGAATCTTTGAAAACCGGAAACGCAGGTGAAAGACTCGCTTGCGGGGTAATTATATTAACAGACAAATAGGAGAAAACTAATGTTTGAATGGCTTAAGAACCTATTCTTTCCATCAGTTCCAGAAAAAGCGGAACCGGAAAAGAAATCTGTCGCTAAGAAAAAGCCGGCGGCTAAAAAACCTACTACTAAAAAAGCACCTAGCACAGGCGCTAAACGTGGTAGACCAAAAACCAAAAAGGAGTAAACTATGTTAAGTAAGTTTAAATCTTGGGTAAGTGATCGTTTTACTGAAAGAACTTCATGGGATGGCGCGATGCTAATCCTATTAGGTGTATTAGTATTGATTGCTAAACCTATCGCAGGACTATTAGCATATGTGGCAATCGCATATGGTATTTGGACTATTTGGAAGTCTGAATAATTAATGGATTTACAAGATGCCTTTCATAAAACACTAGACAAGGTACAAAATGATTCTCAGTTATGGGAAGAAATAAAACCTGCTGTTATAGACTGTTTGAGAGGCATCTTTGATCCTGAAATTTCAATAAACATATATGATCTAGGACTCATATATGATATTAAAGTTACCGCTGATGGTAAACTTTATCTATTAATGACATTTACTAGTGCTTGGTGTCCATTTGCCGACGAACTATTAAATCAAGTTAAAACACTCACACTAGATTCGCATAGTAAAATAAACACCGTTGAAGTTGTTACTACAATGCTACCGCAATGGGGCAAAGACATGGTAGCAGAAGAATACCAGTTAGCACTTCCTTTTTAAATTTTACTAATATCTATTTCGCTTCCAGCGGGCATATTCCATACAAGACGCTTTTGTACACCTTTCTTTTGTGCAAATCTTTTAGGATCACACTTTTCGCACACATGAAAGTAATTGTCTGATAAACGTTTAGGGTCAACCTTGCCTTTTTCACGTTTAAACTCTATTTCGCACTCATCACAAATAAACACAGCAATCTGTTTCATACGTTTGTAGGGGTGTACAGCACCCTTTTTGCTTTTACGATAATAGTGTGTAATTTTGTTTTCAATTCTTACAAACATAAGCGTATTTACATTCGGATTATAAAATAATAACATAAATATTGTCATGAGCATTGTAAACGTTACAGATTCAGCAAAAGAACACATGGAAAGCGTACTTGCTAAAGAAGGCAAGAAGTACGTTAAATTAAGCGTTAAGGGCGGCGGATGTGCTGGTTTTACGTATGAGTGGAAAGCAGTTGATGAAGTAGCAGACGATGATGAAGTATTTGAGTTAAACAATGGTAATTTTGCCATTGATGGAGCAGGTTTATTGTATGTAGCAGGCACGACAATAGACTTTAAGAAAGAAGTTTTTGGATCTTATATGAACATAAGCAACCCCAATGCTACATCAAGTTGCGGATGTGGAGAAAGTTTCGGAGTTTAAAATATGGCACGTCAAGAAGTTAATATCGGTACTACGGGTAATGACGCTACTGGTGATAGTATCAGAACAGGTTTTAATAAAGTCAATCAAAACTTTGTTGAGATTTATGCGGCACTAGGATTAGGTGGTGGATTAAACTTCCAAAACCTAGATAATACCCCGGCAACACTTACTAGTAATAAAATTATTGCGACAAACGCAAACGGTGATGCTATTGTTGAAAAAACACTCGAAGGTGATGGATTAACAATTGACAATGCGGCTGATCCTACTAAAATTATTATTAGAAATACAGGTACAGAAGTTGTACGTGATACAACACCAGAACTTGGTGGAAATCTAGATGCACAAAACTTCTTAATTGAAAATCTTGGTACTCCGACCAAAACACAAGATGCTGTAACAAAACAATATGCTGATGATAAATTCATCGATGCCGCAGGTGATACAGCAACAGGACAAATTTTATTACAAGATGGTAGTGGAAATCCAAGAACCCCAAGCCTAAATGACGAAGCGGCAAACAAACAATACGTAGACAGCAAGGTTGCACTTGCCGGTGATTCAATGACCGGTCCGTTATTGTTGTCAGGAACACCGCAGTTTGGTGACAACGGATTAACTGCCGCGACAAAAGATTATGTAGACAAAAATAGTTTTGTAAGTACAAATAACATCTTCGTAAGTAAATCTGGTAGAACAGAAGCACAGATGAAAGCAAGAGGTGTTGACCAATCACAAATAGGACGTTCACAAGCATACGCATTTGATACTGTTAGAGAAGCGTGTTTCTATGCAGAACGTATCATGAAAGGTGATATTGAACTTAAAAAACAAGGACTTTACACAGGAGATGTTTTCTGGAAAGTTCCAGGCAAAAAGCCGGGTGAATATACAATTAACCTTGCGGCGGATGGTACAGAAGATTTAACAAACGTTCTTGCAAATAAACTTTTAGTTGATAACAGAAGATTTGTTCAAGAAGAAACTCTTGCATTTATTGAAGCAGAAATTAATGACGGTGATAATTCCGATGATTTTGCAAGCACATTTACTTTTGATAGAGATTATTGTTACAGAGATATTGGTTTAATTATTGATGCTGTTAGTTTTGATTTAACCTACGTAGGAAATTCAAAAACAGTAGATGCGGCATTAAGTTATTGGAACGGTGCTACATCAAAGGTTGCAGGACAACAAAGTGAAACTGTTGCGGCAATTAATTTTGCAAGAGACCTTATTGTTAATAACGTATTAACAAATACACCGTATGTTGCTCCTAGTAATTTGCAAAATCCAAATGCTTATACATTGATAACAAATAACCTAGATTTTATTGCTGACGAAGTAATTGCATATATTAATGATGCCATTGCAACCGGAACAGGAATATATTCAGGATTTACTTATGATTCTGTAAAATGTAGAAGAGACACAAAACTTATTTTAGAAGGAGTTGCTTTTGATTTAAGATATGGTGGTAACACTAAATCAAGAACTAATTCACAAAGTTACTGGGATGGTGCTACAAGCCAAGTTGCTGGACAACAAGCACAGACAATTGATTCTTTACAATATGCAAGAGATCTTGTTAACAGTTATATTTTAACAAACACACCTTTTACAGCAAAACAAACATCAACAACACAATTTACAAATAGCAACAACGGTGAAGCGGCCGCTATTACAAAAGTAACCACTTTGATGAACAGCATTACATCTGTAATTAATACAGGACTAAGTGCGGTTCCAGCACTACAAGGTACATTTAGTAACCAAAGCGGATATAATCAATTTATTGATACAAGTGTTATTGCAGAAACTGGAGCATCAACAACAATTACGTCATTGATGAATATTATTACAAATGTAATAACAAACGGTACAGGTGTTGCTCCTGCTAAAACAGGCGGAGAAGGAAGAGAAACAAATATTCCATTACCTGAAGTAACAATTTTTGTTGAATCAGGTGTGTATGAAGAATACTTCCCTATTGTTATTCCTGAAAACGTTTCATTAAAAGGTGATGAATTTAGACGTACAACAATTCAACCATTAATAGGTGTTAGACCTCCTCAAAGATCTTTGGATATGATTTTTGAAAGAGGCGACTTATTACGATATAATGGAACATCACTACCAAAAGAATCAAGATATAGAAATCACTATGATAGCCAATATTCAAGAGCGGATACTTTTAGCGGGTCAGTAAACCAAGCAGGTAATACACAGATTACATTAAAAGATTGTGCGTACCCTCCAGTCAACGGCGTATACTTTATAAACAACGGTGTAACATATTACGTTAAAGATTGGGCGAGCGATCCAGACAGTGTTGGAGATAGCACAAGATGGAGAGGTAATCTTTACAGTGATATTAACACAACAACAGGCACAACACTAGCAAACACAATTAACAATAATACTGTTATCGAACTTAAGAAACTAAACCAACACATGGACTGTTTCTTAATGAACAATGCAACTATTTTGCGTAATCTATCAGTTCGTAGACATCAAGGGTATGTAAACGTATTAGATCCTGAAGGACAAATTTTAACCAAATCACCTTATGTTCAAACTTGTTCATCATTCTCTGCACAAGGCGGTGGTGGTCAATATGTTGACGGTAATGCTGGTGTTCAGTATGGTACTGTGGTTGACAATCCTGCTTCAGGTAGCACAATTACACTACAAGGATTAACAAGACGTATTCAATTACCAACCACATTCCTTTATCAAGATTCAAGAAACTTTGTTTCAGGTGTAAGCGATTTTGAAAAATTTACACACAGGGTCATTGGTGCAACTGCACCTGTTGATGATGGATTAGGTACTGGAACATTTAAGCAAACACTTACTCTTTCTTCGGATACACTAATACAATCAAGAACAAGATCAAACTCTACAGGTAACATTCCACAAGGTACAGAAATAAGAGTTGAAACTGCTGGTAATAAGTCGATGACTGCCAACGACTACACACAGATTAACAGTGATGGTTATGGATTGGTTGCAACAAACGCAGGATTGATTGAAGCGGTGTCAGTGTTTACATATTATTGTGATACTGCATACTGGGCACGTAATGGTGGACAAATTAGATCATTAAACGGTTCTAATGGTTATGGTCGTATCGGTATTAAAGCAGAAGGTTCAGATCCAAACGAAAACCTACAAAGTGGTTTAACATTCTTTAGACAGGTTAATGCTCAAGCAACAGGTTCTCCTGATGTTGATTTTACACAAACAGTAAAAGCACATACGATTGGTGCAAATGATAACAAAACAGGAAACACTGCATTAATAATTAAAGACTTTGATTATCTACCTTTTGAAGATTCAAGAATTACACTAACACAGTTTTCATCTAATAATGACACAACAGAATATGTTGTTAGTGAAGTTATTGCTCCAAGGTTGATTATTTCTGCAATAACAATTGGTTCTCCATGTAAGGTTACAACAAGCACACAACACTATTTTAGACACGGATCTGTTGTTGAACTAACAGGCCTAAATGGAAATGGTTTTACAACAATCGATGGTGCTTATTACATAGATGTCAACAGTGGTAATGGTACAACAGAATTTTTCTTATACACAGATTCGAGTTTAACAACAGGATTTGATAGCAGTACTGTACAAGATGGTGCATACAGCAGTGGTGGTGAAGCATTATATGGTGGACGAGCAACATTAAACTTAGGTAGTTCATTAAACTTAGGTGTTGCTACACAAATTCCAAATGATGGAGTTATTACTCTTACTGTTGGTAAAAAAGTTTTGGTTAGAAATGTACTAGATGCTCCAAGAGTTCTTCCAAGTAGTGCATTGCAGTTTGCTGGTGTAGGTATTGATGATCAGGTATTTAGAATTCTAAACGTAGAACGTTTTGATGTTCAAGAACCTGGCGGAACAATATCTAATGTACAAGAACACCTACTAGATTTACGTGTTCCACCTAACCTAACAGCAGGTACAACAAGTATTATTACAACAAGAATCTCAACCATGAGAGCAACAGGACACGATTTCCTAAATATTGGTTGGGGTAACTATGCAGATTCAAATTATCCAAACAATGTGTTTGGTGCTCCTACTGGTAAACCAGACTTTAGTACTGATCAAGCCAACGAAGCAGTTGAAGTTGGTGCAGGTAGAGTTTTCTATGCAAGTACCGACCAAGACGGTAACTTCAGGGTTGGTTCTTTCTTCCGTGTTAACCAAGGTGATGGTTCGGTAGAACTTAATGCTAACATTGGTTTAACAAACGTTGACAGTTTAAAATTTACAAAAGGTACATCAATTGATGAATTCTCAACTGATAGAAAAATGCAGGGTCTATCAGACGATGCTGTACCTACCGAAGGAACTATTGCTGAATACATTAACAGTTCAATAATTGGTCAGCACGAAGATGGTAGTGATTTCCCTGAGCCAACAACAACAGGTTCACAAACAGGTGGAACATTTGGTTTATTAAACAGAGCAGGTTACAACGGAACTAATCTTGCTTGGAATAGAATGAACGGTGAACTTAATATGAACACCAATAAGATTACCAACATTCTTCAAGGAACTAATAATACAGATGCAATTAATAAATTATACGCTGACAATGTATTCCGTGGTTCAACAACAGACTCTGTTAGAACAGATGTAACAGCATTTACAATGTTAAATGATAGTACACTTGATAGTGGTACTATTGACATGAACGGTAACAGAATTAAATCATTACGTGATCCTGTTGACGGTAGTGACGCAGTTACAAAACAATATGTCGATTCACAAAACAGTATCGGCGGTTTAGAAGGTACAACTATCACAGGAAATCCTTTAAACACAGATATACTAATGTTTACAGGAACTAACACCACAGACGGTTTAGGTAATCCTATTGTTGGAATGGTTAATGTTGGTTTAGACACAACAACAAATTCAAACAGTGCTTCAAGATTGTTTGGTGAACCAAGCGGAACAGGTTCTGATGTAAGATTTACAAGAGCAGGTAATGCAATTCAAATTGGATTAGCAACAGGATCCGTAAAAAATGCTGATGTTAGTCAGGAAGCGGCTATTGCACAATCCAAACTATCACTTAATCTTGCTACATCAAGAACAACAGCAAATGGCGGTGGTAGAACAATAAGCACACTTATATTAAACAATCCTATCAGGGTGCAAACTTCTACAAATCATGATTTGGTTCCCGGAGATAGAATTACAATCAATGATGTTAATGGTACAACAGAATTGAATGGAAATCAATATTATGTTCAGGTTATAAATGCAACAAATATTGATTTATACACTGATTCAGCATTAACTGCAACAGTAAATGGTGGTAGTGGATTCAGTGCTTATGTTTCAGGCGGTACGGTAACCAACTCTAGATTGTTACAGGAAGCAAGTGGTTTAGCAAGTTTTGACGCTGACGAGTTTACACTAGATAATGGTTGGGTTACTCACAGAACATCAACAAGCATAACAACAGGCTTACCGCTAACAAAACTACAGCAACAGGCGGCATCTAGTATATTAGGTGTACCTGCAGGTGCTGGCTCGGCGGCAGTTGTACAGCCATTGATTCCATCTGCTGTTAGAACAATTCTTAATATTGAAAACGGTGCTGATGTAACAGATTACGATAATGTTAAAACTGCTGGTGCTATTATGAAAGATGGCACTGTGTCAATGAATGATAGCACAACTCTTAAAGTTTATGACCTAGAACCAAAAACAGACAATCAAAGAGATTTAGGTAGTAGCACAAAATATTGGAATGACATTTACGGTACAACTTTAAATGCAGAAATTATTAAAAAGAAAGCAAGCGGTACTAATTTAACAATTCAAAATAATGCAGGTACTACTGCTTTAACAATCGACGAAACAGTAGCAAACTCTACCTTTGCAGGTAGTTCTGCAAAATTAACAACAGCAAGATCGATCACACTAAGTGGTGCTGTAACATCAACTGCTGTTAACTTCGACGGTAGTGCTAATATAACAATTTCAACAAGTGTTAATCACAATCACGATGCTGATTATGTAAATGTTGGCGGTGACACAATGACTGGTACTTTAATCAGTCGTGCTATTAGACCTGACGGTAATAACACATATGACTTAGGTACTAGTGGAAACAAATATGCTAATGTTTGGGCAACAACTTTCCAAGGTGTTGCTACAAGTGCAAGATTTGCTGACTTGGCTGAGAACTATTTAGGTGACAATACCTATGAGCCTGGTACAGTAATTGTGTTCGGCGGACAAAACGAAGTTACCGTTGCACAAGAATTTATGACAACAAAAATTGCTGGTGTAGTTTCGACAAATCCAGCACACTTAATGAATGCAGAACTTTCAGGAGACTTTGTTGTTACTGTAGCATTGCAGGGAAGAGTTCCTTGTAAGGTTCAAGGAAAAATTAATAAAGGTGATATGCTTGTTGCTAGTGATGTTCCAGGGGTTGCTATTGCCAGTGATAATCCAAAATTAGGAAGTGTTATTGGTAAGGCATTAGAAGATTACGATTCAACAGAAGTGGGAACCATCGAAGTTGTGGTGGGTAGACTGTAAATAAAGGTGTAGGGAAACTATTATGGCAATACAAACAATTAACATAGGTACTAATCCAAATGATGGTACAGGTGACGATCTAAGAACGGCATTTGATAAAGTTAATGATAACTTTGCCGAATTGCTCGCTGTAGGTGGTGAAACAAACACCGCTTCTAATTTAGGTATAGGTGAAGGTGTATTCAAACAGAAAACTGCACAGAATTTAGAATTCAAAACCCTACGTAACACCGATGGTAAAATAACAATTACATCAGATGCAAATAGTGTCTATCTAAACACAAGTAATTTGGCTGATAACGACTTTGGTTCTATACAAGTAGATAATGGTGATATAATTACAGCAACAAGTTCTAGTGCAACATTCGGTATTAAAAGCGGAAACACAAATATTGACGTAACCAAAAGCGGGAATGATGTAGTAATTACAGGTGTGTTTGATGTCGTTAACGATACATCACCTCAACTTGCAGGTAACTTAGAACTTCTTAATAATAATATTATAGGTCCAGGTGATTTAATTGCCATTGACAGTATCAGCACAACAGCATTAGACACTGATACACTGTTGGTTAATACAACGTCGACTTTTACGGGAAATGCACAATTTAATGGAGTTCTTACTGCCGCTAACGGAATAATTGTTCCTGGTGGACAAACACTACAAGGAACTGTGAATGGAAACTTCCAGGGTTCTTTTAGTGGTGCGGTAAATTTAAATCAACAAACACTTAGTGGTGGAGCAAGAATAGAAATTGATGCGTCACTAACAAATCAATCTACACCAAATGTTGTTGGATCACCTGCAGGCTTATCATATAGAGATTATACTTTAGGAATACCACCTCTTACAATTCAAACAAATGAAAACAGACCAGTTGAATTTATTTCAAGAGGACAGGTAGACAGCATTCCTCAGGTACCATTGGTTATTGAACATGTGGTTGACACTGTTAATTTTCCTGTAACTCAATATAATAATGGTGCAGGTAGTGGTATTCAGTTTGCGATTGATTCGACCAACCCGGCACAGGATAGAAGATTATTAGGATCTTTGAGTGCTATTAAAGTTTCAGATCCTCTAAATGCTGTTGTTATTACTCCGTATGATCCGGCACAGGGTTTTGCAACACCACCTAAATTTATTTTTCAAAGTGATGGATTTGTTCAAATCGATGATATCGGTATTGACGGTGGCAGTGCTACAATAAGCACACTGGTTTCAAATAAAAATTTAAAATTAGATTCTTCCGGAACAGGTACCGTTGATTTCTACGGAGCATATCAGTTTCCAAGAACAATTGGTAACGCAGGTGAAGTACTAACTGTTCCACTTTCAGGCACAATATTAGAATGGGGTGCCGGTGGTGGCGGTGGTGGTGGTAGTTCTACGTTTGTAGGACTTTCAGATACACCAGCATCATATGCAGGTAGTGCCGCTGATGCATTAAAATTTGTTAGAGTTGCGGCAAGTGGTACAGCATTAGAATTTGTAACACTAACAAGTGTTGTTGATAGCACATACATTGATACCAACGGTGGCTTGCTAAAAGCAGGTGGCACAATGACCGGTGATATCAACCTAGGAACAAATAATATTACAAACGGTAATGCTATTAGTGCAACTACATTTAATGGTACACTCAATGGTGATGTAACAGGTGCAACAAACGTTACAACAACTAATTTAAATGTAAGTGCGATTGACACAACAGACTCAAGTGAAATTACAGTAACACCAGGTGTTAAATTAGAAAGTTACTTAACAGTAGAAAGCAGTGTTAACGTATTAGATACAACAACTACTAAGAATTTAAGTGTTACAAATGATGCTACAATTACAGGCAATGCAAATGTAAACGGAACACTAACAGCAGATAATTTCCAACTAAGTGGAAGTGGTGCTCCTTCATTTAGTTCAGGTAGTGATATTAACTTTACAGCAGTTGGACAATTAAGCACAAATGCTTCACTAGTTCCTACAGTTGACAACAGTATTACATTAGGAACAAGCAGTTTCAAATGGTCTAATGTTTATGCTACAACATTTACTGGAAATTTAACAGGCAATGTTACTGGTAATGCAAATGGTGATCATACAGGAACATTTAATGGAACCGTTGGTGGTGTTACTCCTGGTATTATTACAGGAACTGTAATAACTGCAAATACAAACTTTGCAGGTCCGCTTACAGGTGATGTAACTGGTAACCTATCAGGCACAAGTATCGATGTAAATTATGCTGATATTGGAAATGTTAGAATTGAATCAAACAGCATCGAAACTGCCAACTCAAATGAAAATTTAAGAATTGCATCATTAGGTACAGGTGTAATTGAACTAGACGGTAAAGTTAACTTTGCTGGTACTACTGCATATTCAGGAAATGAAGATATTACAGTTTCTGGTACAGCAACTCCGGTAACCTTAAGTGTTTCAAATAATATTAGTTTTATTACAACAAGCAACTGGACTGCCGTAGGTGCTGATTTTGCATATGCCAACTTAGGTGCAGGAACACAGGATGGTCAGATTAAAATGATCAAAATGGTAAACAGAGGCCAGTTCAGCACAAATGGTGGTGCCACATTTACTGATAGATATTTGGTAGTTAACTTAACAATCAACGGTGCTGTTAGTACGTTGAATGTTTCACAAAATTCGGAATACGGTGCTGTGACACTGGTATGGCATAACAGCAGTTGGTGGATACTAAGTCAGTTTGATAGTTAAGGTAAATACTGGTAAGAGGATTATAAATGGCTAAACCAGTATGGAACACAACAGCAGGTAGTTTAGGAACTATTCAAGAAAGAACAACACAATCTTTCACCCTTTCGGCTACTGATGCTACATCATTTTCGATAATAAGCGGATCTCTTCCGGGAGGTTTACGTCTGTCAAACAATAATATTGTTGGTACTCCTTTTGAAGTTGCTGATACTACAACATCACAATTTGTTATTAGAGCAAGCAACAGCGAAGGTAGCATTGATAGAACATTTACACTAACAGTTGAAGGTGAAGATGCTCCGTTTTGGTTAACACCAGAAGGAACATTGCCTGTTGGTCCACAAGGCGAATACTTTATTCTTAATAGAAGTGTTGTTGATTATCAACTAAGTGCAGATGATACAGATTTAGTTGCAGGAGACAAATTAGAATTTTATCTAGATGATTTATTTGGAGAACTGCCTCCAGGACTAACAATAGATGTTAATGGTAGAATAACAGGAATTATCGATGCCGAACTTACAGTAGACTACAAAGCATCGAGTACAAATTATGATAGACAACAGTTTGATTTATTTCCATACGATTATGGCGGAGGCGACGACGGAAGTGGTGCACCTAAATATCTAAACAGATACTATGAATTTTTTGTAACAGTTTCAGATGGTGTTACAAGAGCAAGAAGACGCTTTAGAATTTTTGTTGTAAACGAACAAAACTTTAGATCAGATACATTAAGTATTAGTGCTGATACAGAAACATTTATTTCAAGTGCTACATATCTACGAGCACCTATTTGGTTAACAACGGGTAATTTAGGTATTAAACGTGCAAACAATTATGTTACTATTCCTTTAGAAGTGTATGACCCTAATAAATTTAGCGGAACTGTTACATATAGATTAATTAATAATGCCGACTCAACAGCAAGTGTACTACCAGAAGGTATGTCAATAGATTCAACCAATGGTGTACTATTTGGAAAAGTTCCTTACCAACCTGCTGTTACACAATCTTATACATTTACAGTTAGGGTTGAAAGAGATGATCCTAATTCTGCAGAAAGTGTTGTTAACGACAGACAATTTATTTTAAAGATACAAGGTGAAGTTGATAGTACAATTACATTTACAAGTCCTCAACTATTAGGAATTCTTTCACCCAACCAAGCATCAACATTGCAAATTTATGCTAAAACAATTTTAACAAATGCAGACATACGTTATGCAAAAATAGCAGGAGTATTACCTCCGGGACTAATTCTTGCTGGTGGTGGAGAATTAATTGGTAAAGTTAATCAATTTGAAACTTCCGCGGGAGCCGCTGATGGATTATTAACAATTGATCTATCTAACTTTGGACTAAACAGTTTTATTTTAGATGGTGGAACAACTACCATTGACAGAGAATTCCGTTTTACAGTACAAGCAAGAGATTACTATCAACAAAGTGCTGTAGAAAAAGAATTTAGAATTGCTGTTACAGCAGATACAATTACACAATATAGTAACATATATTTGCAACCATTATTACCTAAAATAAAGCGTCAATACTATTATGATTTTATAACAGATAACAAAATTTTTCCTGAAAATATTTTATATAGATCGAATGACCCTGAATTTGGAACACAAAACACAATCAAAATGTTATTACAGCATGGTATTGAAACTTTAAAAATAGAAGAATATGTTCCTGCGTTAGCCACAAATTTTCACAGAAAAACATTCCGTTTTGGTGATCTTAAAATTGCAACAGCAAGCGATTCAGACAATAATGTAATATACGAAATAGTCTATATTGATTTATTGGATGAATTCGAAAATGCTAAAGGTAGTGTAAACAGCAGAGTTAATATTACAAATGCAAACATACCAATCAGCGTTGATCAGGATTCTTATAAGGTCAGTACAAATAAGATCACCATAGATCAGTTGTTAAAGAAATTCTTATATCCAAACTCAGTATCAAATATGCAGGAAAAGTTGAAAGAGATTTTTCCACGTGGTGATAGCACAATCATAAATATTAATGAGAAGTTTTTACCACTGTGGATGAGTAGCACACAGGAATTAACTGGTACAGCATTAGGATACACTAAAGCGGTGCCTATTGCATATGTGAAGCCTGGTTTTGGTGCACAAATACTTGAAAATATTCAGGACAGTGGTTTTGACTTCAAAAATATCGAGTTTGAAATCGATAGATTAATAATAGACAGTGTTGAAGGCCAATTTGGCGATAAATACATTGCGTTTCCAAAAAGGAAGGTAACATAATATGGCAACAAGTAATGATATTAACACAGGTAGCATAGATACAGCATATCCTGTAGCGGGTCAAGATAACGACTCACAAGGTTTTAGAGATAACTTCTCTAATATTAAACAAGCAATTGATAACGCAAAAAGTGCGATTGCTGGAATAGAAACTACAGCACCAACAACACAAGGTGCTAACGATTTTAACGATAACGTAATATCTAAATCTATATTTAGAGATACCGCTTGGAGTGCACCAAGTGCTGAAACAATCGCAGGGGAAACCAATGTCGATTATCAATCAGGACATTATCGTAGATTAATTTTAACTACAGAAAAATCAGATACAAATACAATAGTTGTTACCAACTGGGCACCTGCAGAAGGATTAGGCCATATGATCCTCGAAGTAAGATCCAATAACACCAACCAAAAGTTTTTAAACTTTTCTACACCTTCTGGAAACATCCTAACAGATAGTGCTAACTTAGACTTATCAAGTGACTTTGATATGACTGATGCTAATGCAAAATACATTTTTGAAATTTGGAGTCCTGATCAAGGTGCTAATATCTTTGTTTATTACAAAGGTAAGTTTAATTAATAGGTTATGTATAATCCGCTAGTAAAAGATCCGTCTAGCCTTACCGACGACGAACTACAACAAAAGATATCTCTCTTGCAAAAAAAATATGTTACTGCAAGTAGATTTTCTAGTCAGAGTGTAGTCATTCAGTTGCAACAATCAATAACTATGTATGTTGACGAACAAAGAAAAAGAAGTAGAGAAAAACTTCGTCAGCAAATGCAACAAAACAAAGAAGATGGTAAGGACTTAGGTGATCTAATAAATGTTCAATAAAGATAATAAAGACAACGAAGACGTTTTAAACTTTTTTAGTTGGAATACAAGTTTCGATTCAATAGTACTAATTGATGATGTTGTTTATCCAAACAACTACAATCTAAGTGTAAGTTTTATTCCAAAAAGCAGTAACATTAAAATGCAAAATGTTGGCTTTGAAAGAATAAAATACTTGCTCAATCGACTGTGCGAAAACGCAGTAATTTTTAATCCCAACGATAAAACACAAAAGACATGGTTCATGATGCCTGTTAATAAGATTCTGTTACCAGGTTCGCCATATGATCAACTACTTGGTGCTTGTTTATACAGAAAAATACAAAGTATTGCTGGTGAATTCTTCCATTTTGGACATTTATCGGTTGACAGCAAACTGGGAGATCGTGTAAAATACACAGTAGATAATGAGAGTTTTGAAAACAAACAACTTGAAGTTAAGGACTGGGTTGATAACATTAACCCATGGTGGAATAGAAATGATACTGCAACATTCGATCAACGAATTAATGCTAACGAAATTTGGCAAGGCGCAACATCTTGGAAAGATTTAGGATATGACACAGAAAGCACAACAACTAAATCATTTAAGCCAACAGTTATCGACGGTGGTAGAGAAAAATAATCTAGGCCAATCTGTTCTATCAGAAAACAACATCATAGAACTTCTATATCAAAACAAATCAAATAATATTAACAAATGTGTTATACCAAACGAAAAGTTTGCACAAAACTACAACAATCAAATCAACACAAACAAAGATCCATTTGAATTATTAACTATTGAAGATAGTGATTTAATAGGACAGGACTTGTTTGATCAAAACAATAGGTTAAATTGGTTTATGCCTGCAGAGTATAAACAATTCGATATTGAAGATTATGTATTCAGTTTGGCTGAAACTCCTGAACAAAAACGCAGAGTTGAGCAAGAATTAAATTTATACAAATCACATGCTATGATGGACGTTTTACAATTCCTTAAATACATGGTAGATACACTTAGAAAAAACAACATCGTATGGGGTGTTGGACGTGGGTCAAGTGTAGCAAGTTACGTATTATATTTGTTGGGTGTACATAAAGTAGATTCGATCAAATATAATCTAGATCCCACAGAATTCTTGAGATAATTACTCATACAAAGGAGAATATAATATGGGAAGAACATACAGAACAATGCAAGGCAAAACAATTGATATGGATAAATTGCGTAGCCAAAATGAACTCACTCCAGCAGTTGGTAATATGAAAGTCAATGCTAGAGGTGACGAAATCGGCCCCGGAGGAAAGATACTTCGTACACGTGAACAAATTGTTAGCACGTACTACGATAATAATCCAAAAGCAACACCTGATGCTGATGCACCAGAAAAGGTTGTTCCAACTCAAACTAAAACACAAAATCCACCTTCACAAACAATGAGAATTGAAGATACACCTGTTAGTGAAGTTGTACAAGAAGTACAAGCACCTGCTGAAGAAATTGTAAAAACACAAGAAGCACCTGCTGAAGAAGAAGTTTTAGATAAGGGCATTGAAGCGGTTAAAAAAGCAAGATCACGCAGACGTGGTATTGCAGATGCAACTGGGGAATAAGAAATGATGGATGCTAAAAAGATGATGGGCGGACCTACGGGTCTTAAAATGAGAGTTAAAGGAAAAGTAACTCCCATTCACGACGATGTCCTTGGATATAATATGCACTTTGGTGAACAAAAAACCAGAGGCGGTATTATTATTGCTAATGATGACGGTAAATCACATGGCATCTATCCTCGCTGGTGTCAAGTATATGCAAAGGGACACGAAAACAAAGAAGAATATAATGTCGGAGATTGGATACTTGTATCACATGGTCGCTGGAGTAGAAGTTTTATATTAGAACAAGAAGATGGAACACAAATCGAACTTAGAAAGATTGATATAAAAGAAATTCTAGCAGTATCAGACGAAAAGCCAAATGATATAATGATTGGTGAAGAAATAGATACTTCACCCGATAAAGCAAAGGCCGAAGACTTTGGCGCAAGATAAAAAAAGACATAGGAGTATAAATTGTCAGTAGATCTAAACAAATATAAAGACTTTGTCGAAAAGGTTACTTCAGAAGAATCCAACGACAATAATCGCCTATACGGACGTATGGGTTACTTAAATGGAGATGGGCATGGATGTCCGGTTAATATTGCATTACTTGTCACAGGAGGCATTGGTCTTTCATCAGAAACAGGAGAACTTAATGAAATTATTAAAAAAGTTTTATTCCAAGGTAAACCATGGGATAGTGACACAAAGTTCCATCTTAAACGAGAACTTGGCGATATTCTTTGGTACTGGGTTAATACTTGTAGAGCGTTGGATTTAGATCCTAACGAAGTCGTAGCAGAAAATGTTAACAAACTCAAAGCAAGATATCCAGGTGGAGAGTTTGATGTATATTATTCAGAGAATCGCAAAGACGGCGATCTCTAATGTTAAAAAAAATTCTTGTAGATGTAGACGGTGTTCTACTAGATTGGGAACCCGCATTTGATGCGTGGATGTCACAAAAAGGATTTAAGGTAAAACAAGCAGGTGTATATGATCAATATATACGCTACGGATTTCAAACTAAAAATCAATGTAATGAATTAGTAAAACAGTTCAATGAAAGTGCATGGATGGGTTTCTTAAAACCTTTGCGTGACAGTGTTGAATATGTTCATAAACTAAAAGCACAAGGCTATCACTTTGAAGCAATTACAAGCCTAAGCACAGATCATTGGGCAAAAGAACTACGCACAATGAATCTAGAACGTTGGTTTGGTCGCGGTACATTTTATCGTGTGCAGTGTTTAGACACAGGTGCTGATAAAGACGAAGTGCTAAAACAATTTGAACCCGGACATTGGTGGATTGAAGATAAACCTGCCAACGCAGAAGCAGGACTAGGTGCCGGACATAAACCTATTCTAGTTTCACATTCATGGAATAGTGATTACGAACACCCGGAAGTTGTACGAGCAAACAACTGGCAAGAAATTTATAATATTGTAACATCTTGTTAAATAGTTTTAGTTTTAAAAGAGGTGATTGATGGACCATATCACACTATGGATGGCGATAGGTTTTTTATTAGCGGCCTATTCAGTTATCGCAAATGATTCAGTACAAACTCTTGGTACTTGGATTGCTTCAAACAACGAAAGATTCAATTGGAAAATTATGTGGGGCTGTGCTTCAGCAGTTCTGCTTTACACCCTGTGGTATGGCTGGACAGTAAATGGTGGAGACATCAGTTACGGCAGACTCAACAAAATACCATTCCAGGAAATACAATGGTACCATGCCGCGGCGCCGGGACTGTTATTATTACTTACAAGGATAGGCGTACCAGTTAGTACAAGTTTCTTAGTACTAAGTGCGTTTGCTTCTACCTTTGTGTTAGAAAAGATGTTAGTGAAATCAATTATGGGATATGCTGTGGCGGCTGTCGCGGCCTATGTGGCTTATCTACTCATCACTAGGATCGTGGATGAAAAACGTGATCCAGTCAAAGAAGAACACAAAGCGTATTGGCGTGTGGCACAATGGATAACCACAGCGTTCTTATGGTTTACTTGGTTAAGTCATGACATGGCTAACATTGCTGTGTATTTGCCAAGGAGTGTGCCATTTGATATGATGCTGATGGTAAGTGCTGTGTTTGTGATTGGTCTTGCGTTTATGTTCCGTGAAGGCGGAGGCAAGATACAAAAGATTGTGATAGAAAAACACAACACAAGATACGTAAGGTCGGCTACACTAATCGACCTTTTTTATTGGTTGGTGCTGTGGTTCTTTAAGGAACTAAATGACATACCGATGAGTACAACTTGGGTGTTTGTTGGATTGCTTTGTGGACGTGAACTTGCTATGGCAACAGTGCTGGGCAATGGCAAACTAAAAACTGTGTTTCCACTCATAGGCAAAGACTTTATCAAAATGATTGCTGGACTAATGGCATCGGTTGGTATTGTGCTTTCAATACACTACATTATTATTCCAAACGGTTTATAAATACCTGTACAATGCCAAAAAACGTATATTACACACAACGTGACTGGGACCGTGAAATAGGTTGGGGTTATGTTCCAAAAGAATATCAATATCCACATCTACGCAATACGGATGAATACAGGGTCTCCGAAACGGCAAAACACACCAATAAAACACTTGACACTGAAGACAAAGCATAGTATTATACTACTATGACTGAATTTCGTGTTGGCATATTCAATCTGATCAAGCGATTGATAGGACATAGTAGTTTGGCAAGGGCGGGTATATACACCGCGGGCCATATATTAATTGCTATGATCTGTAATAGATTAATTACGGGTGCGGATCTTGACTTGGCGGCAATTGATGCTATAATAGAACCATTAATAAACGGTTTATGGTTTTACACACTAGACAAAATATATACATCATCACAGAAGGTAAAAAATGGCTAAAGAACTATGGGTAGAAAAGTATCGTCCTAAGACGGTAAAAGATTATGTGTTTCGAGATCAAGCACAAAAAGATCAAGTAAAAAGTTGGGTCAAAGACAAAAGTATTCCACACTTGCTTTTTAGTGGTCATGCTGGTATTGGTAAGACAACACTAGCAAGGGTACTGCTAAATGAACTAGAAGTAAACGAGTATGATGTGCTAGAGATTAACGCATCGCGAACAAACAGTGTAGAAGATGTTCGCGATAAAATTGTTAACTTTGTACAGATGATTCCGTTCGGTGACTTCAAGGTTGTACTGCTAGATGAGGCAGATTACTTGAGTCCAAACGCACAGGCGGCACTGCGTGGAGTTATGGAAGAATACCATACCACAAGCAGATTTATTTTAACTTGTAACTATCCTAACAGAATTATTCCGGCTATCCACAGTCGTTGTCAAGGCTTTCATATTACAAACGTCGATCAAACAGAATTCACGGCACGTATTGCT
>Ga0208428_1000100_pt1 | contig 39774 bp, 57 predicted proteins | sample DEB08_DNA_11_FD_184535 | JGI IMG/M metagenome (GOLD analysis project Ga0208428, IMG submission 184535) | Aqueous microbial communities from the Delaware River and Bay under freshwater to marine salinity gradient to study organic matter... | ecosystem: Environmental > Aquatic > Marine > Coastal ... | reverse complement strand
CTATACGTCAACAAATTCGTCCTACTTTCCTCCACCAACAACCCCAAGCTCTCACCCGTCGTTGGGTCGTGATCAAACCGTGGAGCACTGTTGATCGCGGTGGTGGTTTTGACGTATTGTCCGACGGTGCTGGATTGCTCTAGCTGGGCTCCCCAGATGTAGATGCCTAAAGGATTGTCTGAAGAGTCCCTAGTAACAAAACCATTTCTAGTTCCAGTTGCTGTTGCAGTAAATGTAAACTCAAATCTCTGCCATGAAGATGTCGCCGTAAAATTGTCACTAAATTGGATACTGTCTCCAAACAGCCTGAACGTATCTTTAGATAACCCAGCACTTTTAATGTACGCACTTATGGTATAAGTTGTTCCAGAAACCAAAGAAATTGGTTGGTTGACAAAGTTATTATTGCCTGTACCTTCAATTAAATCAGCAGTTAATGATCCGTCAGGTGCTGTTGTTTGGTTAACGGTTATTGTGACACTTATGGGTTTTGTCCACGTCGTCGAAAAGTCTTCCGACTGTAGGAACAAATTAGTAACCGCCGTTCTAATCACCCCATCGCCGTCAACATACGTTGCGCTACTTTGGCGGGTGTGATCAACAAGAGTCTTGCCCGTAACACTGTCAACAAGACTCTCATTGCTTGAAAAATTAAGGTCAAGAGTGGGTCTAGCTCCACCAAGATCGTAGAGCTGGTCACCAAGACCGTTATAGGAACTTGATGCGCTTGCCTTGGTGACGCCCAGTTTCATCAGAGAAGCTCCGTAAGCTCCAAAGTACCGTCAGTCGTGCCGTTCCGTAATACGGCGATATTTGGAGTCACAGGGACCGCTAAATCAAGCCGCTCACCATTTGCAATGAAATGAGTCGTTGCTGTTGCGGTTTGACTGGTGCTGCCGATTGCGTAACGAATGTCAGCGCCTACAGCCCTTATGCTGATACGGCGGCAAGTGGTCGTTAAAGCTGTATTTGTGCTGGTGTTACCAGCAGCGAGCTGACGCGCAGTGCCGGGAACGCTTAAGGGCTCAACAGCTTCGACATAAGTGCCATCCGGGCGGCGTAGGGCTGTGATGTCGTCTGCGTTAAGGCTATAAGCCATGGATCAGCTCCGCTTGACGGCGATGTTGCCTGGTCCGCTAATTCTAAGCCCAGTGAAATACCGCTCCACCATCGGCGGGATCCGATCAGCACCTGTCGCGCCATAGGTGTTAGGCGTAACGTCCAGGTTGCCGATCTTCACGTTCTTGTAGTCCTCAAGCCCGCTAAGACCCAGCCCGTCTTTGTTGTTGTTCAGGTAGACCGCCAGAACCGCCTGCGCCTTCTTGACCTGATCTGGGATCTCGGTGTCCGTAAAGTAGTCAGTCGTAATACGAAACGGAAAACCAACCGAGTAAGTATTGATGTAGGTGTCTGGCTTTCGGACCCCAGTGCGCGGCCACTGGAGAGACTGCGTATCAGTCGCACGGGCACCTAAAAAGCGTTCACGATCAATCCGCTGAGTAGCGGTGTACAAGGCACGATTCTTCTGATCGTCCGTAGCAGACGCCCAAGCAGCTACGTCATCGTCCTGGACTAAGCCGTCGATGATCGCGTTAGCGTCACTCAGTGTCAGGTAGCTGTTTGCGCTTGCGCCCCCGACTGTTGCGTCGATTGAGATTGCCATCGGGCGTCTCGGAAGGTTTATCAGTTACAAGCTCGGGAGGGGCAGAGGCTGCCGCCGTAGCAACAGCCTCAAGTTCCCGTGCTCGCCTAAAAGCGAACAACCCCATAATCAGGAGGCAGAAGCCTTGATCACGGCGTAGTTGATCACTACAGCTTCGCCCAGAGAGCCAGCGGACACGTTGCCGAGGGTCAGGTCGAAGGAGCCAGCGGCAACAGCGCCACACCCGAGGGTGTAAGCACCGGAGGTGCCGCCAGAAGCGATGCAAGCGACAACTACGTCAGTAGCTGCCACTTTGTCGTTGGTCACGGTAAAAGTGACCTCAGCGCCAGCCGCAAGGGCTGCGTCATCTGTGGTGATCTGACCAGCAGCCTGGTTCAGAGTCACGCCTGTTGCCTTGCTGGTTGCTTGGGTCACGGCGCCACCGGAGGTGTAGCCGATTGCCTTGCCAGCACCAATCTCAAACAGAGATGCCATGGTTAGTTCCTCCTATCAGTCAAAGTTGGAGGTGTTAGTGGCGCGAACGATGCCGAGGTTCTTAAGCTCGTACACCTTCGACCAGTTGCTAACCGTTTCCAGCTGAGCGCGGGTGGGGTTGACAGTAGTCACCGCCCACTTCGAGCCAACCGGGTGGTAGCAATAGTGCAGGTCGATCGACATGGCATCGCTCTTAGCGAGGATGTCACGATCGGTCTCTGTCTGCATCGCCATTTGCTCGCCGCTAGCAACAGCGCCTTCGGTGAAGAAGTACGTTGCGTATTCGGACGAAGCACCGCTGCCCTCGGTTTGCACGTCATCAGAAACGATGACCCGCAGACCCATGTAGGTCGGGACAGTGGGGTTGCCGAAGGCAGCAACCATCGAACCACCGGATTGAGTGGTGCTGGTGCCGCGAGCGTCGGCAGTGCTGACATAGTCGATTGCACGGCGCTCAACCAGGTCGTAATAGACCTTGGAGTGCATACAAACGGCGGCCAGCTTGTCGCCTTGATCGCCCAGCAGGGAGCGAGCTTCAGCAACGTGGCGTGGGCTGAGCACGGTGGGGGTGTCACCAGACTCGCCATCAATGGTCAGACCAAAGAAGGCAGCGGAAGAGCTGGTGGTGCCCAGGGTGCCAAACACACCTTTGAGGCAGGACAGCAGATCCTTCTGACGCTGGTTAGCAACGTAGTCAGCAACCTTGGCACCGATAGCAGCCATCGGATCGCTACCAGCTGCAAGTGCAGCCAGGTCACGAGCCTCGAAGGCACGACCACGGTGAAGAATGACGCCAACCTGCTTGTCAGCAGTGATTTTGCCGGGGGTCAGAGAAGAGCTGTCAGACAGCACTTCAAAGTCACCAGACAGGTTTGCCTTCCAGAAAGGCACATTGATGAAGTCACCGCCCTCGGTGGCATTCAGCTCAGCCATCGGGCGCACAACACCGCTAGCCAGGAAGGCATCGCGCTGAGTGGTCTGCTCAATGACGTAAGGCGTAAATACCTCAGGAACGATGATGTCCGACCGGAGAGTCGCCATCGTTTAAGTCCAAAAGTGTTTTTACAGAACGGGCGCAGCCCTAATACCAGCGCAGCCGGTTTGCTGGAAGTTTAACGTGCTGCTTGTGCTTTCAACCTTTCGTATAAATCACGGTCAGTCTTAAACAGTCGTGATTGTTCGGTCAGGTTGTAACTCTCAGGAAGGAACGGATTAGCAACGCCAGCGGGGATCTCGCCGGAGCTGCGTCCGATAGGTGCGCCGCTGCCCTGGGGCTTCGGCTGCTTCTGCATCCAGCTAGGCAGGGTCTTTGCCCATTCAGTGACCGGGGTGCGCTGGTAGCCGTCAACAACGACAACCGTGCCGTCAGGTTCACGCTCGATCTGATCCGGCGACAGCTTGGTCTTCATGATCAGGTCTGGATCATGAACGATATCTGCCAAGGCGCTAACAGCGGGCGTGAGCAGCTCAAGCTCACGAACACGCTGCTCTAGCTCTGCGATGCGCTTGTCCTTTTCCGCCGTCGCCTCACGGAACTGCTGCTCCAGAGCTTGCCTCGCTTCAGAGTATTTCCCCTGCGATTCGAGTTCCTGCTGTTCGGCTTGTCTTTTGAACTGAATCAGCTCCTCGATGTCAACACCATCAGGAACTGCCTTTGCTCGATCAACTGCTTTTTTGTATTCGTCAAGCAGTTGGGCGTTCTTCTTGTCCATTGCTTCTAACCGCTTTTGCAGCGAAGCAATCTCTTGTTCGGCTCCAGGTGCCGCAGGCTCCTGAGCTTGAATCTCGTCAGACATAAAACCCGCAGGGTTTATTGGCGGACCTAGATTAGTGGTTGGTAACTAGGGATGTCAAAACGGGAATGGAACACGCCGGTGCGTGAACCTTGGAATCCCCTGATTTATCAATGCCTGAAGGCGATAGACCGCCATATGGCTGAATACCTTGCAACCGGCAACAGTTGGCACGCAGCCAAGGCTCAGGATCTGCGCTGGTATGTCGCGGAGCTGAAAACCTGGATACATGATCAGGAAGCTACCACTTAACCTTGTCAGCCCAATATGCGGGGGACATCTTGCCTTTAGCGATGTTCTTGGCGTGTCTCGCCTTAAATGATGCCCTTCTGGCTTTGTCCGCTGCTGATTCTCCTTTTCGTGCTGGTGAGCCTGACACGCCCTTCTGACCAAATCTGATCAGCCGTACCTTGTCGCCTTCTTTGACAAGGACAGCGTGGGATTTACTCGGATGGCTTGGTGTCCGCTTCGGCTTGTTGTAGCCGTCAAACTGCTCACCGCGATAGCTGATCATTTCCGCCTCGGTGCCGCCGATAACTCAGAGCGTTTTTTGAGGACAGGGTTGCCGGTGCTTTCGGACTTGATCGCAACGACCGGATCATCGGCAGTGCCAAGCCTGGTAACAGTGCCGCCTGTTGGTCCCTTGATCGAATGGCTGCCGGCTCCAGGGGTGCTGGTTACAACGCCGTAGGTCCTAGTGCCCTGGTACATCCAGCTGACACGATCACCGCGTTTCATTTCCTCCCTCCCTTTTTCTTAACGCCTGCTTCACGCAGCGCGATTGCTACCGCCTGCTTGCGGCTTTTTACCTTGGGTCCCTTTCCCGGCCCCGGCTTGCCGCTTTTTAGCTTCCCCGTTTTGTACTCCTCCATTACCTTTCCGATCTTCTTTTGCTGCTTTTTGGTCGCCTTTGCCATTGATCGGCTCCACTTGCCCTAATGCTAAGCCGAACTTATTGCGCCATTGCAGGGTGCCGTCTTCAAGCTTGACTTGCCTCGCTAGCACCTGCTCGCCGTTGAGGTTAATCGCCTGGAACTCCTGGTTTGACATTGGGATACTTGCTAGCCAGTTGATTCAAGGTTAGTTCGGTCCCATCCTCACGGACAAAACGACGGACAGCATCAGTCGGTCCGTACTTCTTAGAGAGATAGTTGAAGTAAGGTGTCTTGCTGCCAAAGACCTTTTCCTTCTGCTCCGGGTTGGCTTGCAGCCATTCGCCGTAGGTCTGCCTGATCTCTAGCGTCCGCTTGGCGAAGCCTTTAACAAGCGGCACCCGCATCGAGCGGCAGTTGAAGTGAACAGGCGGTTGCGGTCCCTCGCCCCAGTTGTAAACCTTGCCGTCGAGTGCTCGGCAGATCGGGGAGGTCCGGCTATCAAGGACAGCGGTGTAGCGATACCGCTTGGTTGCATCGGGGTTCGCTAGGGCGACCTCCTGCATCGCAGCATCGTTGACTTGGGTAATGCTGCTGCGGACGATGGCGCGGATCTGGTTATTCGCACGAGCCGTGACCAATCCGCCCTGTTGAATCTGTTGATTAACAGTCCCGAGCCGTTCGCGGTTCAGCCTTCCCTTAAGCCTGCGGACGATGCTCTCCGTCGATTCGCCAGTCAGGAGACCATTCCGAACCGCCTGCGAGAACAGCTCTGCCTGTGCAGTGCCGATGTCCTCGAACGCCTTCCGCACGATCTGACCGTTCGGCAGGGTAAGAGTCACGCCATCAGCAACGGTTACGCGGGCGACGGTGCGAACAGCTCCTGGCAGCTGATCGCTTAGGGAAACGATCCCGAGCTGGGTTGGATCGGAGGTAACGACCGCCTGGGCGAACTGCGGACTGATCTCGACCGTGCGAACAATCGCCGGAGCGCCGGGAGGCTGCAGATCCCGAAGCTGCTGAACCATGAAGTCGCTCTGCAGGACAGCTAAGCCCTGAAGCTCCTCGGTCATCAGCATCGTGCTATCGCCTGACCAAGTAGCTAGCGACTCCTTTAGCTGAGCAAGAATGGCGCGTAGGCGAGCTGCTGTCTGCGGCGCAGAACTAGGGTCTAGCGCTGCCAGCCGTTCGGTCGTGTCAAGGATGACGTCGTTGTACGCCCTGACGATGCGACGAGTAACACCGTTGCTGTAGCGGTTTAGGTCAATCGCGTTGCGATAGAACTCAGCGTGCTGCGTCATGGCACGATCCCTATCTCTTCTGCTGGACAGGGAGTCATTACTAGGACATCAGCGCCCGCCCGCAAGCAACGCTCGATCAGCTCATGCAAGACAAACTCGACGTGCTCGACATCCTCTTCTAGTTGCATCTCTTCGACCTCATATTCTTTGCCTTCACGAAACCAGGTACAGCGGATGACAGCAAAGATGCGATCCGCTAGCGGTTTTTCGAGGACCGTGAGCTGTTGCTTGCGCGGCTTCGATGCGCCCATTGGAGTCCTCCGGTTGCCTCACTATGCCGGGATCTCTTCTGTATCTTCCGGCTCTGCTGACTCTTCTGGGATCGTGCTAACAGCGCGGGGTTCAGGCGGTGCCATCTCGACATAACCGCCTGCCTGGGTTGACTCCAGCTCTTCCTCGACATCAAACTCATCGCCCAGGACTTCGCCTTCATAAAGCTGGTCGAGCAGAGTTTTCTGGCTAATCGTGCCAGCCGTGTAAAGCTGCAGGAGCGCTTGAATCTCCTGAGGCTCCAGACGAGCACCAAGGAAGTCACGATTAACAAAGCTGCTACCCACTTCCTCGATATTTAGATAATGGGCGTGATGAGCTAAGCAATTGTCGATTAGATCTTGCATGTTCTGCGCGATGACCATCATCGTGCTATCGCCTTGGCTGCGGTCGATGCGCTTCGATTCAGCGGTCTCAGCAGAGAGCTTCTGACCGAGGACAGCAGAGAGACCTAGTTCGTTGATCTGGCTAGCGAGCTGATCGAGGCGGCGGAACTGAGAGTCGAAAGCGTTACTAGGGGGAGCGATGTATTCCGCCCGTCCGTCACTTGGGAAGCTGATCGCTTCGCCTGGACCGGCGCTAACTTCTTCTGCCGATTGCGGGAAGCCATAGAACGCCAGCATCGGCACTGCCGAAATATGGAGCTGGTTATCGAGGTCGCTTTGGACTTGATACGCCTTGAGGTTGAGATTGGCGATGTCCTCAAGCGGCGGGCGTGACTCCATAAAGTTCACGCGGTTCGAGTAGGCGATAGCAAACGGGATGTGATCCATCGTCGTTGTACCGCTGTCATGTACAACAAACTGCCCTTTAGCGTCGTGGCGATGGATCTCGAAAGCGCCAGGCGTCAGAACACGAACCTGCTCGACTTCTTTTTCGCCATAGTCGCCATCGGGTTCGATGACCTTTTCAAGGAGGCGTAGCTGAGTGAGCTTTTGCGCTCCATCGATCAGCTCAGTACGCCAGCCGAGGATCTCTCTTGGCGTGTACGTTACCCAATAGGGACGCCCAAGCTCGCCAGCGGCAGGGGCATCAACCAGGACACCGATGTGCCCATAGCGGACCATCTTGCGGCAGGCTTCATAGGTCCAGACGTTCAGGTCGTTGCCTTGCAGGTCAACGTCGAACAGCTGCTCGCGGACAACATCGGAAACGTCGTTGAGCCTGACTGGCTTGCGAGTCAACATGCCAGCCAGCATCCGTTCCAGACGGATGTAGTAAGGCGGGCAAACGGAACGAGCTAGGCGGTTGTCATACGCCTCGTCGAGTTCTCTAGGCTCCTGCGGCAAGTACCGGCGGTGACGGCGGCGCAGTTCGTAGCTGCCACCGATTAAATCTTCGATTAAAACCCAGTGCGGCTCCTGATTCCGCCAAGCAGCGTTTGGGTCGTTGACCTTGGCGACGCGAGCGGTCAGCTGACGGTCGTAGTGCTGGAAGCCGCTGTACACGTCTCTGTTCTCTCAGCTTTGCTGCATTGTAGTTAGCAAGGCTAGTAGACCCTGATGCCAGTTCCTTTACCAGACTGCATATACATCGGGTTGAAGGCACCAAGGATTAGGTAGCCGAGACCGTCTGTCCAGTGCTCGATGTTGGCTGACTTGTCGATGACGTAATCAGTCGCGCCTTCTTTGAAGCAGACATTCTTAAGCGCCTTGATCGTGTGCTTACAGCGCGGATGGATAAACAGACGCATCTGACCATCGGCAGTGCGGATCATCCAGTTGGTTGAGTTGATCTTGTCTTTTACTGCCCAGGGTGCTCGGGGGCTGATGCACTGGAAGCCGTAGCGGCGGATGATGTCGTGGTCGGTGCGACCCGCCGAAGATGTCTTGCGGGCGCTCCCTGTTGGATCTGGATAAGCAACAATTCGCCGGTCTGGGAATCGTTCCTTAAGGAGTTGGCAAACCTCATCGGTATTGGACTGCTTTACAGCGAGTTCATCCCAGATGTGCACAGTATCACCGACACGAGAAGCCAGAACGCCAGCCATGATGCCAACGTTAAAGTCAGTGCCCCAATAGATTTCTCCGCCGGTGTCTTTGACATCTTCGGAGATGTTGTCATCGCTGAAGTCAGGGTAGACGCGTCCGGCGAGAGTCTCGAAGCTGGCTAGGTACTCCTGACGGAAGGTGCGCTCATCAAGAGTGCGGCGTGCTGCTTCGACTTCCTCTTCGGGGACGTTGCCGCCTTGGATTGTTGTGTAAGAGAAAGTGCGCCAGTCTTCTTGCTCTTGGGCTTGTTCCCAAAGGTCATGGAACCAGTTGAGACCGGCTGGGGTGGTGATGAACCAAGCGGGACCGCCCTGGTCTGAGAGTGCTGGGCGTAGCACCATTTCCCAAGCGTCTTGCTTGACGTACGCCGCCTCATCGACGATGAGCGTTGACAGACTGACACCACGCAAGGTGTCGGGGTTTTCTGCGCCCTTCAAGGCGATGATGCTGCCGTTGCTCAATTCAACGCTGAGGTCTGACTCATTTCGCTTGACGCAGATTTCAGGCGGCACCATCAGCTTGAGCTGACGCCAGGCAATCTGCTTAGCCATGCGGTAACTAGCAGTCACATACCAGTTGAGGCTGTTTGGCTTGGCTATTGCCCAGCTGATGAGCTGAGCTATTGAAAGGTAAGTCTTGCCAAAGCGCCGCCCGGAGCAAAGCATTTTGAAGCGCTCTGGAGCGGCAAAGACTTCGCGCTGCGGTTCAGTAAGGCTGTCGTAGAGACTGGTGCCAAGGCTAGCGATTGCGCGTTGTGCTTCTTCTGTGGACTCAACTACAGGTGACAGCACAGAACCGCGTGGGAGGGTGCTGAGGAAGCCCATCAGTCAAAGAGCTTGGCGATTTTGGCGGCGGTGTTAATGCAGCCAAGGGTGACAGCCAAATTGCCACCTTCCATGGACTTTTTGTGGACGATGTTGAGCTGCGATAAGAGAACTGCTGCGTAAGCCTGGCGGTCAAGGTTCCAGTCTTCTTCCAGCTCCTTCATTGCACAGGCACGGTACTCATCGACCATGCGTGAGCTGAGCCCCCATTCTTGAGCGCCGTATTGCAGCAGATCTGAGCGTGTTGCACCGTTAGCGATCATGCGAGCGAAGCGCATGGTGCGGAACTGCTTTTCAGCAGCGGTGCAGCGCGTTTTCCCTGCCATAAACGCAGTTTATAAGTGGATTACAGGTTGGCGAAGGAGTCTAGTGCGTACCAGACATGAGAGTTTCGGTAACCGCCAGGGTGTGTGGGGTTGATGGGTGTGACGCCGTGCATGTTTCGCCAGGCGGGGTAGACGAGCATGGAGCCGTCGATTTGGTCAAAGGTGGCGTTGTAATCAGGGACGTAAAGGTTGCCGCCAGTGCTGTTGCGGCGTTTGGTGATGATGATATTGATAGCGCCTTTGACGTTGGCATTGTCTTGGTGTATGGGTGCAGCGATGTTGCAGTTGGAGATGGTGGAGGAGAAGTTTTTAGCGAAGCGCCACTTTTCTGGTACGCGAGCTTGTACAGCCTTGGAGTGAACGGTACAGACTTGCGGAGCAAGGTCTTGGATTAGCTGATAGGCGGTGATGCCTGCAGCGTGCATTGCCTTGACAAAGGTGTTGGCAGTTTTGTGAGAGTGAACGGATGAGCGAGAGCCGTAAGCACGGCGCATGTGGGGTTTAGGCGGGACGCTGCCGAGGATTGCTGAATATTGGGAAACGACCAGGTAACGGCGCTTGCCATCAGGACCGGGCGGTAGAGGGCGCTTGCGGTCCATGACCGTTTTGGGGACACGGTCTGAGTTGACTTCGTGATCTGCGATGTTGACCAGCTTTTGAAGCTGGTCGGGGAGTTCGCGGAGGAAGAGTCCTACGGCTGTGCCGTCGGGGTCAGCAAGGATGCAGGACTCAGTGATATTGGGTTTCAGGTCAGGGCAGGTGTCGCCAATTTTGCGTTGATGTGCGACGGGTGTGAGGGTGACGGTTGGAAGATTCATTTGACTTGACGCCCGAGTGATTTTGCGAAACCTGCGATGTCGAGTTTGCAGTCAACGCGATCTTTTTTCTTTACCAGTTTTGTGAACGGTGCCCATTCAGCGGCGAGTTTGGCGGCGGCTTCATGGTCACGCTGTTGGCGGTAGAGAGTTTGGAGTCCGCCTGCATTGGTGCCTACGCCAGGGCAGTTAAACCAACTGAAAAGGTCAATGATGATGCCGTCGGAATTTTGCACTGCCTGCATACAGAAGTCACGGTCTTCTTTGAGGTTGAGTCGTGCCCTGTACTGCCAGGTGATTTTGGGGACGTAGAGGAGGGTGCAGACCTCGGCTGGGCGTTTGTTGACGGTAAAGCGCTTGGGCTTGGTTGAGTAGGACCAGGCGTACTGGCAATAGTTGATGCCGTTGACAGGGAAGCGGTGTGGTGCGACGCGCTGGTGGACCTGCTGGAGGACGGTGGCATCACCCTTGATGGTTTTGCCAGCCTTGGCAGTACCAAAACCTGAGACATCGTCGTCCATCATCCAGATCCAGTCGTTGCTGGTTTGGCGCGCCCAATCAAGGATGTAGTTGCGGACGTAGGCGATGCCCTGGTCGTTGGCGGGCAGCACCTGAAGATTTGGTATGGCAGCAGCTTTGTAAGCAGCGGCATCTTGAGGTTCAACGAAAGTCGTGAACGGGATGCTGGCTGCCTGCAGAAGTTTGTAGGCAGTGGTCGTGGGTCTGCCCTTGCTTGGGATGCAGACGTGCATCAGGCGAGGGCTTCGATGAGTTTCATGCCGACGTAATCGCCACGTTTGCGAGCGGCATCGACGAGAGCTTTTGCTTCGTCGTAATCCTCAGGGCGGAACTCAATTTGGATGGCTTTCATGACGCCATCAGCGAGTTCAGTGGTCGGGTCATCGTTGTCGAAGTCATCGAGTGCGGAGAGGTCGATGTCTTCGCCAAAGGTGGGAAGGTTTTCACCCCAGCCAAGGAGGGTGAGGTCAAAGCCTGCATCGCCCAGTGCCTTAAGTTCAGCTTGCAGGAGGTCATCGTCCCAGCCGCTGTTAAGGGCTAGCTGGTTATCAGCAATGACGTAGGCGCGACGCTGCTCAGGTGTGAGATGCCCGAGGGTGATGGTGGGGACAGTTTTAAGCCCAGCGATGATTGCCGCCTGGAGGCGACCGTGACCGGCGATGACGTTGTTGTCTTCGTCGATCAGGATTGGGTTGGTGAAGCCAAACTCCTTGAGAGAGTTGACCAGGCGCTCTAGCTGAATAGCCGAGTGAGTGCGCGGGTTGTTCTCGTATGGGACAAGTTCATCGATTGGCGTTTGATCAATGAACTCTGGAGCAACAACCATCGTCGTCATTTGTGATGGTGTTGTTTTAGCTGATTGATCTTCGGTTCGACAAGGTGATGTGACGAAACGGTGCCGCAGTGGTTGCCGATGCAGACCTTGACGCAGCCGTCATCGAGCGTTTCTAAGGTCGGCTGGACGGAGGTAGCGGCTGACTCGACCAAGTTGTTCAGGCGCTCGCGGGGGCTCTGGGTCATTGATCTTTTGGTACAGAGCTAGGTAGTAGTCATCCCACAGTTTGAGAAGGGTTTGGGCTTGGCTGTTTGTTAGGTGGTTCATGGACGGAACAAAGGACAGCGGCGGTGATCGCCTCGACGATTGGGCGCGAGCAGGAGCCGTTAGAAGCCCTCAGAGCGGCTAGGACGGCGTTCTGGTACTGCCGCAGGCTGATGGGCGGCGCAGAGGGCTTGACGCCCGGTGCAGGGTCTCCTAGAGCCCGCAGACGCATCAGCTGGGAGCGGTTGAGGTTCAGCGCCTGCGCCTGGGCGTCGATGTGATCGCGCTCCTCGGGGGTCAGATAGACCCTGACTTCGATCTTGCTCATCTCAGAAGGGCAGCGGTTCTTCGGGGGTTTTTGTTGGTAGGTCACGCGGGCTAACTACTTCGACCCTGGGTTGAGGTGCGATGTCCCGCATTAGGTTTCGGTACGCCTGGGGGTTGATATGCCCTGGCGGCGCTTTGTCGAGATCTTCGACGGTGCAGCGCCCGGCGTCGATCATGCGGCGGAGGATAGTGCGTGCGCCCTCTTCGGTCGAGAGGCGTGTAAGGCGTTGGGTAGGCATTAGTCGAAGGCTTCGAGGCGTTGACGTTCTTCTTCCGCCCAGGGATGACGGACCCAGCGACCTAGGGCGCGAGAGCCGGAGGCACCGGGGATCGGGGGGCAGTAGGTGCAGTAGTAGCCCTCCTTGTCGTACATGCCAATGGCGTGTTCGCTGTTGACAGGGCTGTAGTGGAAGCGAACCTCGCCAAGCTCGGTTTCGCTGAACATCGCGGAAGTGGCGATGCGGTAGACGTTTTTGGGTGAGATGCGTTCTTTGTTGTCAAAGACTTGATGAACGCACTTCCCACGGTTTGCGTAATCGAAAAGGGGAAGCACTAGAAGACGTAGGTGGAGTGGTTGATTGATTGCTGACCAGCTGGTCTGTCATCAACGGTCGCGTAACGCTCGTCGCGCAGCCAACGAAAGCAATCAGGCAAGGGGATAACAAAATCCTCACCAGCTGCTTGCTGATGAGCGATTTCAGTTTCAAGCGCTTTGTGGAGGTCTGCTTCGGTTTCGGTCCGGATCGTTTTCTGCCACTGCGATAGCGCCTTTGGCTTGGATTGACTGGCAGCTCGAACAGGGGCAGACAGGTACAGCTTCCAAAAGCATTCGAAGGCTTCGCTGCCTTTTGTTCTGGGCTTTGGCTTGCGAGGCTCTGGGACTGCTGGAAACTCGCTTTCCAGCTTTAAAAGGGTTCTTGTTATGGGTTCTTGTTTATGGGTTTTTGTTTGTAGGTCGTTTTTGACCTGGGTGGTTAGGTCGTTTTTGACCTGACCCCTAGGTCGTTTTTGACCTGGGTCGTTTTCGACCTTAGGTCGTTTTTGACCTGGGTGCTCCAGGGTGACGTGATACACGGCGGTCATGCCTGGGCGCTGCTCAACCTGCACCCAGCCACCCGCAACCAAGCGTCCAATGCAGCGTTGAACAACCTTGCGTGAGATACGCGAACGGTCGGAAATTGTCTGCAATGATGCATAACAGCCTTTGGCAGAGTTCCAGCCAAAGCGATGCAGCCACAGGTACACAAGAACAGCCTTGGGGTCGATGTCTGCATCCATCAGTTGATATGGAGCGACAGCAAATCCGCTGGCTTTAAAACGAGCCTTCATGTAGGATCTTTGGGAAGCAATCGTTATCGCCCTGCCGCCTTCTTGGCGTGTGGGGCGTTTTTCATTTTGCCGGGGCTTCTTCGATTTCGATGCGCTTGAGCCCTTGGTGGATGAGTTCGTTGATGAACGCTTTGCGGGTCAGGTGAGATGGCTGAACAGCGTCCACGCGCTCAAGGATCTTGCTGTCGATGCCAATGTTGATTGCCTTGGCGACGGTCATGGTGTTGAATTGCCGTTGGAAACCACCCCATTTTGCACACTGCCGGAATGAGTAGCAAGCTGCCACCCATCGAGGGGCTTGAGTTCTTCGATGACTTGCACCGTTATCGGTACAACGGTCGGTGGCTGCCTTTCAGTGTCTCCAAGGTCGCAAGCCCTGCCAATCCTGAAGCAGAACGCCGCTTTCAAAAGACCCGACACATTTGGGAGCCGCGTGGCAACGCAGTCCATACCTATTGCGAGACGCTCTTGAAAGGCGGGATCCTTTGGAAGGATGAGTTCAAGGATTGGACCGATGAGCTGGACGACTGCTGGCTGCTTACCGAAAGTGAAGCGGTGGCAGTGGAATACCGGCTCTGCGATGCCAAGAAAGGGATCGGTGGCAGTTTTGATTTCTTGGTCCGCACCAGCAATGGCAAGCTGGTACTGGGTGATCTGAAGACCGTTGGCAGTGACAAGGCAATCAGCCAGCGGCAACCTGCCAAGGCGCAGCTAGGCGGCTACCTGGCAATGCTGATCGACCATCACCCCAAGCTCACTGTTGATGCGTGTTACACGCTGGTGTCAGGACCAGGGCGCTACCGGCTGATTAAGAGCGAGCCGGATGAATGCCTCATGGCTTGGGTTGATGCCTGGGACTTTTTCAAGCTGGACCAGGGGTTGTTTTGACAGAACTGGATTGGGATGAGATTTTTTGCAGACGCCCTGATCTGGCTCCCCCTGGGTTCAAAGAGGCTGTAGAGGCTGGGCAAAACCGGAGCAAGGAGAGGTATGAGCGCCTCGGCAAGAAGCGCGCAGGCACCAGCAGTAAAAGCAAGACCGGGCGATTCCCTGGGCTAAAACACAAATCCGATTGAAAAAGGGTTGCAAACCCACCGGAAACGTGCCATCATTCTTCCAAGCCACCCGGCTCTCACTTCTTGCCTCAAATGGAAACCATCCTCCAGCAACTTGAAGAAGCCAAGCAGCGCCTCTCCGCTGCCCAAACCGAATACGCCCATTGCTTCGCTCGTGGTGACTTCACCGAATGCGGCAAAGCCAAGCGCAAAGTCGCCAAACAAATGAAGGAAGTTCAGTTCCTCGTCGCCCAAAAGCTTGCCCTCCGCTGAACCATGAAAACCTTTGAGGTCGGTCAGGTCTATTTCGGCACCCTCTGCGTCGCTCACGGTGATTTTCCCGTCATGTGCGTCAAACGCACAGACAAGTCGGTTTGGTTCGAGCACGTCAACATGCCGCAGCATTACGCGGCAGGGCGCTGCAAGGCTCAGAAGTTCGACGACGGCACCGAAGCAGCGATGTTTCGCGGCTGGTACATCAGCAGCACCAAGCTGACTGGCGGCGATTTCGACCCTTACACGATCTAAGCCATGAAAGACGTGACTACCGGAGCACCAGCCAATCGCGCTGAAGTTCGCTACCAGATCGAGTTCAACGCTGTCGAGCTTGACCTGCTGTACGAACTGGCGAGGCAAGCTCGGAACTCACTGCCTGATCCTTATGACACTCCAGAGCCAGGGAGCTGGGCAGCTGCCATCATCGCGCTAGACGACAAGCTCACGAGCCTCTTCCACAAACGCCGTCGCTAGCCATGCCAAGACTCAAGCGCCCTCGCAACAACCCAGGCAAGGAAGTCCCCGACCACCTGCTGTTCACCGCTCTCCGCTGGGAGACCTTGCGGGAGCAGTACTTCAAAAGCATTGGTCGCTTGGACGACGCGATGGAGGCTCACTACCTCCGCACCATCTACTCAAAACGTCTTTGGGACGAACACGGTATCTCTGTTGACCTCAAATGAAATCTGAAGCCATCCGCGACGCCGAGTATGACGTCGATCGTCTGTTTTGTTGGGCAGACAACGAAAACCATCCCAGCACTTACCTAATCTTCCTGGTGCTCACCGGGCACCTAGAGGCTGACTTCATCCGACCCCTCGGGCACCTCGAAGCCAGCCTCCTTGCCAAAGCACTAAAGGCTTGGACGACTTACCCCGTCTACATCAACGACCTGATCCACAAACAGCAACGAGAAGTCGCATGACCACAACCAACTTCCCCAAATCCCTCGAAGCACCGATCATCCGGTTTTTCCACACCCCTGTCTCCTGGGACAAGGGCGTCAAAAACGGCGGGATGACTGCCGTCGTGAAACTGCCTGACGATAAGAACACCGGAGGCTGGAATGACGTATTGGTCTACGAGCCTGATAGCCCTGGCGAAAGCTGGTGGGATCTAGTCCCCCGCAAGTCCGTCATCCGCGTTTCGATCCGCGAGGTTGCCAAGAACAAGCAAGACCTGATTGGTTTTGCCCTGCCGCTTCAAAACCAGCCCTCGGAGCTACAGGCGTTAATCGCAGAGAAGCTAGAAGTCGAGCAAGAAAAGAAGGAGGAGGTAAAGCCTGAGCCGAGCGAAGGCGACAAGCTCGAAGCCCAGCTCAAGGAGGAGGTCGAGAAAAAGCAGCGCCTTGCAATCAAGAAGGCTCATAGCAAGCGCCTACAGCGCCTGATCTTGATGGGCGAATGGCTCGAAAAGAACGAGTCTGCGCTGAAGTGCATCCAATCGACGATTACCAACACGGTCTTCGCTTGGTATGACGACAACAGCGAGGAGGCAGACACCACGGCGTTGCATCAAATGATGGATGCACTGCACTTCCACATGGATCTGATCCGTGACTTGCGGCAGAACTGCTGGTGCCCTGATACGGATTGCGACGGGACCCTTTACTACAAGGGGCACGACGGCAAGCCTGTCAAAGTCATTGACCTTAACGAGCTGCCATGACCGCCGGTGCTCGACTCATCTTTCAGTACCTCCGCGCAATGGTCGCGGGGGAGCCCAGGCTCCAACCGATTCTGCGGATGCCTTTATCCGACGAGTCGAGGGAGTATCTGCTGAACATGGAAGTCGAATGGCAGGTGGCGCTGCTTGAGCATTGCCTTGAGCTGCCGCCTGGTAAGTACCGGCGCGTTTAATACCGGGGCATTGGGAGGAGTTTATTCACTGCTCCACGACTGCTGCCTGCGTAGGGGATGCCCACTGGTCGGGCTAACTGGTGGGGTTACATCATCCCAAGCGCAAGAAACTTTAGGTTCCCGTCGAGGACGCGGTGTAGTACCAGGGTCCGGTTTGCGACCTCCCGTTGGCACCGCGTAAGCAGTCAAACCATGTAAGTCCCCTAGTTTTCCATCGGAAAACGGTTGCAATTCCACCGCTTATGTGCCATCATTAGTTCATGAGGCAAATGCCTCAAGCCCATCGCGTCCTACACATGCTTCCCCTTCAACCCCGCGACTATCCCGAGCTCTCCGCCCAGCAGGAAAACCTGATGGCTCAGGATCTAGCCGACTCCTTCAACGACTACATCTGCGAAGAGCTCATCGACAAGCTCTCCGAGATGGCAGAGGACATCCTCGAAAAGAACCACATCGACCCCAGCAGCCCTGAGGGTTCCGATCTCGTCTTCGACCTCATCCGCCGTATCGGCGTCACCTGCAACTGATCTTACCCATCGCGTCTCTCTCATGATTTCAACTTCAATCCTGTGGCTCTTAGCCCTGCTGATCCTGCCTCTCATCATCATTTGGCACTTCAGCAAATCCAAAAGTCAACGCATTAACGAACAACGCCAGCGTGGCTGGACCTGGAAACAGGTAGCCGCTTACTGGAACTGCTCACCCTCTACAGCGCGCCGCTGGGCGGCTGCCTGAACCCATGAAAAACAAACTAGGAAACGCTCTCTGCTTCCTGATCGCCGCCGCAGGCTTCGCCTTTATCGGATACGAAGCCACCGCCCATCACGGCAGCACCCACAGCGGCGCCCAGCCCTACGTCCAGGTCGCCCCGGAGTGCGACAAGTGACCACTAACATCACCACGCCTCAGGACCTGATTGACGCTCTCCTGCAAATCCGCGAGGAGCGCGACGAACTTAACGCCCGCGAAGCCTTCCTCAAGGAACAGCTCGAAGGCGCAATGGCTCTCGGGGAACTCGACCCCAACGAGACCTCTGATGGCGTCTACCAGTTCAGCAACGCCAAGTACAGCCGCATCGAACGCAGCACCTTCAAGCTCAGCAAGGAGGCGCAAAAAGCGATCGACACCATTAAAGAAAAGGACATCGACTCTGGACACGCCGAACGCAAGCTGACAATCTTCTACCGATTGGACAGCATGATTTGACCGACAGCGTTACCTTCGCCGTTCACGGCATCCCCGCCCCTCAAGGCTCGAAACGCCATATCGGACGCGGAGTCATGATCGAATCCAGCAAGAAGGTAAAGCCTTGGCGGCAAGACGTTAAGTTCGCCGCCATTGAAAAAAAGCCTGCCGTTTGGGATACGGCAGCGCCGATGATCCTCTCAGTTGTTTTCCGCTTCCAACGACCCAAGTCTCACTTCAATAAAAGTGGCTTACGCTCGACCGCCCCCCCGCACTGCATGTCTGCTTCAAATGGTGACTTAGACAAGCTCCTGCGAAGCACAAATGACGCCTTGACTGGCACACTGTTTGACGATGACCGCCAGGTCGTTTCCATTGACGCAACCAAGCGTTACTGCATAGGAAACGAGCCACCCGGCGCGATCATCACGCTCACTGCGCTTACACCCACCAAATGACTATCCCCAACCTTGCGGGTGTCATCTCTAAGGATGACGTTTTCCGCAAAGGCTCTGGCTCCTACGCCGCTGATTACGTCAGCTGGGCAAGGATTGCTAACCACCTGCACACTGCTGCTCCCGGCTGGGAGTTTCACCTAAAACCTGCCCCGGACGGCGGGCACGTCTGGCAAGCACCTGACGGTTCCGCTTACCTGGTCAGCTACTTCACCGGACCCGAAGACCAAGCAACGCCTGATTTCGTCTATCCCTGCCAGGACAACCGGAACCAGCCAATCCGCTTCGATAAGGTCAACTGCCGCACCCTTACAGACAGTCACCGTCGAGCCCTCTGCGCTAACGCTGCCTTCACGTTCTCCCTTGGCTACGAGCTCTGGGCACGGGAGGAAATCGAGGAGGCAAAAGGCGAACCTGTCGCAACTGTTGAGGTTTCCCCCAAGGCAGAGCAGAAGCCGAAAGCTGCTGCTAAACCGAAGGTTCAAGCTCCCGAGCTAGCCGCCGAAGAGACGCCCTTGAGCGACTCTGACCTGAAGACAGTCCGCTCTCTGCTCAAAGAGGAGCCGGTTGCCAGCAGGAACAAGATCATCAAGGAGTTCCAAAAGGAGTTCAACGTGCCAGAAGGTGAGCTCATCTCCTCGCACATCACCCTCCCCAAACACCTGCGGTTCATTCAGGAGCGCTTAACCCAGTAGCGCCATGACCGACGAGATGATGCACGCCCAGATGGCGGCTCTTTACGCTCAACAGCGGCTAAGCCCAAAATCTTTGGATCATCTCGAAACCGTTCTACCGCCTCACCTTTGTGAGTCCGTGCGGCATTACGCCCAATCACGCGACTACAGCACAAAGCAGGCTCTCTCGCACATCGTTTCTAAGTTTTTCGGCTCATGCTTCAAATCACCGCAGTCGGCAACCTCGCAGCCGACCCCGAAGTCCGCACCGTTGGCGACAACGACGTAGCTAACTTCACCATCATCTGCAACAAGAAGATCAAAGGCGAGGATCACACCTCCGCACTCCGCTGCGCCGTATGGGGTCCCCGCGCCAAGGTCGTATCCGACTTCCTCACCAAGGGCTCGCAAGTCACCGTTACCGGGCAGGCTTACATCGAGACCTACGAAACGAAGAACGGCGAGACCCGCGCCAACCTAAACGTCGCTGTCAACGACTTTTCCCTGCCTCCTAAGCCGAAGGTTGAATCCGGCGAAATGCCGTTCTAATGTCCCGGGGGGCTTGCCCCCCTTTTTTTGCGGGTTAATGTCCAGCTCAATCAGCGATTACCTGAATCAGATCGGAAAGATCCCGCTGTTGACTGCTGCGGAAGAAATCGAGCTCGGCAACGCTATTCAGCAGATGATGCCCCTCGTGGGCAAAGAGGACCTAACAAGAGAGGAGAAAAAGATCGTTCGGATTGGCGAGCGAGCAAAGCGCCGGATGATTCAAGGCAACCTTCGCCTTGTAATCCGAGTAGCAGGCAAGTTCAGCAAGATGACAACCCGGATCACGATGCAAGATCTGATCCAAGAGGGGAACATCGGGCTAATACGTGCCGCTGAAATGTTTGACCCGTCACGCGGCTACAAGTTCTCGACTTACGCCTACTGGTGGATCAAGCAAGGCATTATGCGAGCCTCTCAGGTTCAAGACCGCATCATCAAGCTGCCAAGCGGTGCGCCTGACATCCTTCGGAAGATCAGGACCTACACGATTGAATACCGCGAGCAGCACGGCACAAATCCGACCGTCGAGCAGTGTGCTGAGCTTGTCGGGATGCTGCCGGAGACAATCCGCACCTACCTCAACAGCGCCAGTGACGCGAGTAGCCTTGATGCCAAGGCTAGAAACAAAGACGACGACGGTAGCAACATTGTCGATCTAATCCCAGGACAGGAAGACCAACCTGAAGAGGAGGTCTTACTTGACACTCAGATCGAAGCTGTTCAAAGCGCCCTAAAGCAGTTAAGCCCTAACGCTCAAAAGCTATTAGCGCTGCGCTACGGCTTAAACGGTCACGAGTATGTCTCAGCTACCAGCCTTGCCAAACAACACGGAGTTTCACGGGAAGCAATGCGCCGCCAAATTATTTTCGCTGAACAAGAAATCAAAGCGGTTTTACTAGGTGAATCGCCGGGAAAGCCGCAGAGACAGAAGAGCAGCTCCAGCTTGATCTGGGGTTGGAGCTAAACAATGGGAGCGAATCGGATGGGGGCACCTTGCCCTGAGTGTGGCAGCCAAGTTACGGATGTCATCATGACACGCAGCACTAAAGACAATGACAAGGTTCGCAGAAGGCATTGCTTTTCATGCGGGCACAGGTATTACACCGTGCAGCCAGCTGAAATGATCGCAGAGGGTTCTAGCATCAAGTGGGTCCGCACGAATTATCGTTGCACGATTGACTGGTGGGACTTTCAGGAGCCCCTTAAGAGGTTGCTAAGACGCCAAGCCGCGAATCACTTGAGTCATGGTTCGCATCACTGTCGTTAGCAGACCAGCAAAAGCACCAACCAGCCAAGGAAACGGAGCAAGCGCTATCAGCAGAAGCGTTACAAACAGGCTTCGGTCCCGAGTGTCATTTTGATGAGTCAGATCCCAATTTCCAGACTCGCACAACAATCTGACGGTCTCGCTTCGCTCCGGATCAGGCTTGTCAAGCCCCTCTAGCACCTGCATTAACTCAAGCTGGGTTATGTGACCTGTCGCTTGCCTGACCAGCCGACTCAGGTAAGCGTTTTGTTTGACCAGGGAGGCGCAGAGCTTAGCGACTTGTTGGCTGTCCCCACAATGGAGTACCGTCCGCGCTTGGCTTTCTATTCGTAGCTCCTCCTCAACGGAAAACTCTACGATCATCCATTGTCCCCAGGACATCGAGTTCTAGGCATATCTCGAAGGGTAGCCCTATGGAACCGCCAAGGCTTAAAAGGATCGTTACAGATGGCGTTGAAAAATACCGGGTCTGCTACCTAGGCATGACCCGCGACTTCACTAAGGATTACGCCGCGCTGTCCTTTTACGAGCATCTTTGCCAGTGCTACGTCCTAGACCTAGCCAGCAAGAAGCATCAATAATCCCAGCGGATGCGTGGTGCCTGAGCGAGGTCTCGACCGTTAGCTCGGACCCCTAGGTGCACAAACCCCTTGCTCGCACCGTAGCCGACGCTATGCGGCCAATACTTGTCGCACCAGTCCTGCACCTGTTTGATGTCTACGCCTGAAACGTAGAAGTCAACAGCGCCGCATCCTGGCTTGTACAAGTGCTCCGAATCACGAGCACCACCAACAGCGGAATTGACAACAGGCGGACGATAGCCGCTAGTAATGACGATGGGTTTGTTGCCAAAGGCAGAGCGCACCTTCTCAAGGAACGTCGCCAGGTACATCGCCGTTTTGATCTGGTCCGGGCGGTCAAAACGCCTGCGCTCCTCCCGTAAGGCGAACTCACCCAGGCTAATATTCGGCGTCAGATGGGCGCTAAACGGTGCGTCAACGCTAAGCGCAGTAGCAGCTGAACCGTTCTGCTTGACGCCTTTTGACCATACCTCTGCCTCTGCCTTGCGACGCCGCAGCAAACCAGCCTCGACATTCGTGCCAGGGTTTCGATAAAGCTCCAGAGCAGCAGGGACCGCAGCCCAATCCTTTTCACGCAGGCACCGGCTGATCGTCTCAAACCCAGCCGCCCCGTAAAATCCGCTGCCCAGGTTATAGGCAAAGCTAATCAGCGCACATTTCTGCTCGTCGAGCATCTCGCTCCACGCAGGGACGCTAGTCCGTAGCTTCCGCTCGATCCGGTCGATCTCAAGGTCCAGGAGCATGTCTGCTTCAATGACCGTAATCTTGTCGCCGCGTTTAACAGGCTCCCCGCCGCTGTACCGCGTCGTGCCATAGCCAATAGTCCACGGATCGCCGCCTGACAAGGGATCGGGGTAAGCCGAGAGATGGCAGCCCTCAAACTCCTTAATTAGATGCTTTGCAAGCTTTAGGTCAGCCTGTTTCCCGTCCTGGCTCCAAGTCTTAAACCACGGGCGATCACGCCGCATGACTTCGCAATAGTCATTGCACTGAAGGTCAAGCTCAAGCTCCTGGATGGCAGCCTGCTGGTGCGGCAAAGCTCGAAAATACTTAAACAGCGCCTCAAGCTTGATCGGTGCCGGGTTGCTCATCAGTTGCCCAGGGTGCAGTTATTCGCAGCTCATCGCTGCTGATAATTGGTGGCGGCACCGCAGCCGGTTGCGTCTTGTGCCAATCCTCGATTGCATTGTCGAGCTTTGGTTTTAAGGTCGCGTGAAACTTGTAATCACGCGCAACCTTGCTTAGCTGATGCCGCCAACCCTTGTCGCCAAAGCGCAAGAGCCAGGTTGTGCTGCCTACTTTTTTCTGGCGATGACGTTCAAGACGTTAATAAGAAGCTGCACCCAACTATTGCTACGGATCGGCAGCAGGGTCAGGACTTCAGAGCCAGCAGCCGCGACGATGGCGATGACGGCGATTGTGGTGGGATCCATTACTTAATTGGAATTAAGTTGTCTGCTCAACCTAGCTGCGGCTTTCGATCTGACGCAACCGCTGCTCGTGATCGTCTAGCCGCTCCTTGTGATCGCTACGCAATGCGGTGATCTGCTCAAGAATCAGCGCCATTCGCGTATCCATAACGCTGGCACGTTTGTCGATCCGCCATAGTGCGCCGACACCAGCGATGATCGCTGCCGTGACCAGTGGTGTCAAGAACGGATCCACGGCTGCGATTCAACAGGGTCATTTTATCGAGGGGGCTTCCACGGATCAGGTTTGCCCCGCAGGATTGCGACGGCTCGGACGTAGTAATCGCAGTCAGTTTTCCCTGCTGCCTCTAGAGCTTTTTTAATCTTGCGCCAGTTCTCTAGCGTTTCAGCGTCCATCTACTTTCTGCAAGATGCTTGCTGTCTAAGCCTTTCAACCTCCGCCTGCAATACTTGAATCGCGGAATCCTGTTTAACGTCATCAGGTAACGCACCCATCTCTCCACGCGGCCAGAGAATGCGAAACTCGGTGTTCTGCTCCACATTCATGTTGAGCTTCATCACCTCATGCTCGATGTGGAACATCTTTGAGTTGACGCCGCTTGCCCACCAGACAGCAATACCAGCCTGCACGGCGATAGCAAGGATGCCGCCGATCAGCTCAAGGTTGATTTTGTCCACAGCAGCTAAACGGCTAGCAGCCGTCGTTGAGTTGTTGCTGTAGATATTCTCGCAAGGCTTTGTCGTTTGGCGTTTTGTTCGCCTTTAGATCCAGCTCAAAAATGCGGTCCCGTAGTTGCTGCTTACGGGCTTGGCAAAATTGCTGCTTAACTTCGGCTGATTTGGCGTAGCGCGAGTCGATGGTGACCGTTGTCGCCACAACAGTGGTTAGCAGTGCCAGCAGACCACCGAGCAGCGACAAACGGTTGTCCATCTATCTGCCCTGACCACGCAAGGGCTTTTTGCCGCGTCGGCGGGGACGCGAATGCTGTCCGTAACCCTGGGATGTGGTTTTGGGGCGACCGGCTTTGTGCTCAACCCGCCCCAGTGCAGTCTTGGACTTGACCGCCATTACCAGGGCACTCCGTTGATGGTCTTAGGAGTGATGGCGTCGTTGATGCGCTGCTGCAAAGCGGCTTCGATTTCGGCAACCTTTTCGTCACCGCCAAGCTTTTCCTTGACCCAACCAATTACCTGATCCTCAGTCAGTTCGTCAAAGGGAATCAGGTCACCTTCGGGACGCTCCAGACCCACAGAGCCGTAGGCGCCTTGGCTGTAAGGATTGCCTGCGGGGTCAAGGGTGCTGCTAACAGCGTTCACCGAATAGTGAGCAGTGAAAACGTAACCGTCAGCCAGTTCACGCTCCAGAGTGTTGATGCTCCAGGTGAAGGTCGTTTTCGGGGTAGCGGTGGGCATGGTAGTAGCCAGGTCTGTTTGACTTTAAGGGTGGTGCAACCAGTTGGGAACGGCCGGTTGCCCGCCTAGTGAGTAGGACTACTAAGCAATGCCAGCATCATTTAGACGCTGCTCAAGGGTTTCGATCTTGGCAAGTGCTTCCTGCAACGCAGCCGTCAACAGCGGCACCAACTTCGACTGGTCGATACCTTGGTAGACGGGGTTGCCGTCATCATCGACAGCATCCTTTTCACCAGTCACGCACTCAGGAACAACGGCCTGGGCTTCGTGTGCGATAAAGCCGTCAACCGTAGTGTCAGGATTAGAAATAAAGTTAAAGCGGCGAACTTGGAGTTGCTTGACGCGATCAGTGGCGCCAGTCAGTGAAACAATATTCTCTTTAAGGCGGTAGTCGGAGGAGGTGTTATATGCTATTGCTGACCCGTTCCAGCTAATTGATCCATATTGAGTGGTGCTAATGTTAAATCCAATATATTGAGTTCCACTTATTAAAGTGTTTGCGTTCATGGCTATGCCATATTCGCTATTTCCTCCGGCAAACGTCATGTCAAACTGGACCGTATTGTTTGATGTTTGACTTGTTGACCCTAGATAAAGTCTGCCATTGCTATCAATCCTCATCCGCTCCGTCGGGCTGCTCGATCCGTCGGCAGTAGTGGAGAACACTAGGCGGCCTGGCATATCGTTGGAGCCGGGGGTTGCGTCTACCGCAACATCAATGCGAGCAGCCTCAACCATCTCAGCTCCATCGTTTCCGAAGAAGCTGATTTGACCACAAGCATCCCCAGATTGAACAACGGTGTTTCCTCCTACACCTCCAGATCTGTTCTTGCCTAAAAGAATTAGTGGGGCGTTGCCATTGTTAGAGGAGTTAACTACAGAGAAAGCGGAATTTGTGTCAGTAGTAGATTCAACCTGAACAAGAGCGCCACCCCAGCTTGAACTATTAAACCAATTCCCACGGTTAGAAGACGTGCCAACTAACAGGCGTCCCGAGCTGTCGATGCGGGCGCGTTCAGATCCAGCAGTTGAGAACTCCATTGAGTTCGAGCTGTGTGAATACCGAATCAATCCAGACTGTGCTGCTGTATCCGAGAAATAAAGGCGGGATGATCCGGCCGTTCCGGTTGACTTAATTTCTACATCAGCAAATCCATTTGTATCTACTCCGGCCGCCTCTATAATTGACGCACCTGTTAAACCTGTTACTTTAAAATAAGATCCTGCACTAGCTTCGCCGATGCCAATCTTTCCATCACTTGCAACAAACAACCGCCCAGTGCCACCAGTCGAGATGGCTACTTGGTCAACGCCAGGTGAATAAACACCCGTATCAGTACCCGAACCAGTAAAGGCAACGCTCGGTGCAGCAGCCGTTCCATCAGGAACAATCACAGGCAGCGTGCTAGTCACCGCCGTGGTGCTCACCGTCATCCGGCTAGAGCCGTTAGTGGCAATACCTACCGTGTCGGTGGTGCCAAGAAAAATCCCGTTTCCATCATCCGACTCAAAGGCAATCGCCGGGGCTGCTGCCGTTCCATCCGGCACACCCTTGAACAACTCGCCAACGGTGATCTTTTTGTTCTTGTCCGCTGCAGCGGCTTCGCTTACGTCAACAATGGGCAGGACATCAGCACTAGCCGGAGTGGTCAGCGCGGTCAGATCCGTAATCTTGCGGTCAGCCACAGCGGGTCAGAACATAGTCAGTACCTCGATTGTAGGCCTGCTGGCAATCAGGTCTTGATCACATACATCATGGAGATGTTGCGCGGACGGTTCTCGGTGCCGCTGTTGTTGTTGATTGAGATGCCGGTTGTACTCGAATTAACGATGGTGGTGCCAGAACTCACAACGCCGTGATTACGGTTGCCCGCACCTTGGGTGATACCACTGGAATTCGGGTTTTCAAGATCCTGGTTGCTGGTGTGCGTGTGCCCAGGGTCAGTAATCCCGTGATTGTGCGGACCAATCATCTCGGTCTGCAAACTGGCAAACGTTCGCCCGCTGTCTTGGCCGCGTCCGTTATCCCAGCCTCGGACAAACTCGCCCCTTAGGTCTGGCACGTTAAACGTGGTGGAACCGTTGCCACTGCCCCAAACCGTGCCAATCGCTGCGAACAAATCGGCGTACGTTGTACGGCTAACGGCTGCTCCGTCACACTCCAAATAACCGCTAGGCACCGTTGCAGTAGCCAGCATGAACACCGAGCCGGTCGGTGTCGCTGATGGCGTTGAAACTGTTGCCCAGCTCAGATTTCCGCTGCCGTCAGTCTTCAGGTACTGATCAGCGTCACCGTCAGACGTCGGCAAAGTCAGGCTGACATTCGCGCTAACAGTGCTGGCTGCTTTCAGTTCGACGTAATGGCTGCTGTCAGCGTCGTAGTAGCGAACCGGCTTTTGCGCCAGAACGCTCAAACCGTTGCTATCAAACTGTGCTCGCTTGGTGCCGCCCGTCGTAACAGAAATTTCATCTGCCAGGGCAAAGTAAAGCCCGGTGTTTTCGTCGCCAGTGTTGGTCAGACTTGGCGCGGATGCGCTGCCATCAGGCAGCCTGACAGGAACGTTTGCCGTGCTGTAGGTGCTGGTGAAAGCGTGGCTCAGTGTGCCGCCAGCCGTCACGTTGACCGTGTTAGCTGCTGCGCTGTAAAGGCCGGTATCGTTGTCGCCCGTGAACCGCACGCTCGGAAGGCTGACCGTCCCAGCCGCAATGGTGACATTCCCGGTAAAAGTCGGGCTGGCTTGCGGTGCCAATCCCAGGTTGGTGGTATTTAGATCGCCAACTGTCAAAAACGCCGTGTTGCCGCTATTGCGGATCTTCAGCAGACCATTCGCAGTGTCCGCATACCACATGTAGGCATAGGTCGTGCTTGGCTCTGATGCCCCGCTGTTATTCGTAAAACACGCCGCGAAATTATTGTTGATGTCACTACGGACGTTTGAACCCGTGTCGTTTTGTACGATGCCGTCCGCTTGTGCCATTAGCCTTTTCCGTACCCGGTGGCGGTCCAGTCAAAATTGCGCACCACACGGGTGCCACCCGAATTGTAGAAGCTGATGTCAAATCCGGTTGCACTGCTGTTCGATGCGGTGTAGTAGTCACCTGTCGCCATGTTGAACGCCGTGATTCCGATCACCGGGATAGCCGCGAACTTGTTGGTGTAGGTGATGGTCACGTCGGCGCTTGCGCTGCTTGTGCCCGTGCCACGGGTTGTACGGCTGACCATGTTGCTGTCAATCCGCAACTGATCCACCGCAATCTGCTCGGTGTTGTTTTCGGTGCTGAACTCGGCTTTCACCTCGTAAGCGCGAGCCTTGAACTCGGCATTGTTAAACAGGCGCCAGCTAGACCACGTTGGCGATCCGGTTGGATCATCTTCGGTTGTCCGCAAATACAATTTCACATCGCAGCCGGTTGGTGCCGCACCATCGAAATCCTTGATGGTGTCAAACTCGGTCACGTCATCAATGCGGTCTGCATAGGGGTAGAAAGATCTGGCACGCAAAGTGCTATCCAATTTGATGCTGAACACATCACTTAATGTGATTGGATTATTTTCTAGGTAATAAGTTCCGCTGGTGTTCAGCGTGGTATCGCCTTCTAGTACCAGCTTCCCGTCAATTTCAGTTGGCTCGGTTTCACCTTCCTGCAGGAAAGTATCGATGCCGCTTTCAAGCAAAAGCTCAGAATCGTCTTCGGCGGTGATAATGCCAAGTGGATTTCTGGTGCTGGTGCCATCCTCACAAAGGATAAAACCACCATCTTCGGCAAGAAAATCACCGGCAGATGCAGTTTGCCCGCCGTCTGGTGACAACCCAAGTTCGCCAAGATCGCTATCTACAACCAAGTTGGTCTTGGTGCCTAAGAAATCTGGGTCGTCTTGCTGACTGTCAACATTGACCAGATCTTCAAGGTCGGGCTTTGTAAATTCAATCAGGGTCGCGGTTAAACTTTCACGCCCACCTGAATCAACGAATTTCGCAAGATACGTTCCAGACTTCAAGTCTGCGTAAGCTTCGGTGGCACTACCGGCAAGATCTTGGGAAATACTGGTAGAACTAGACCATGAAACACCCGTCAGGTCTGGCGAGTGGCGCAGACGAACATAACCACCAACACGAACATCAAGCTCCGTTGAACGAGCCCAGGTGAGTTTTGCCTGCCCGTTCACTGGAATCATGCTGAAATCAGCTACTGCTTGGGGCGCAGCAGTATTGCCAGCAATGTTTTTGACTAATTCGCCGGGATCTGAACGCTTGCCAAGTGCAGAAATTGCAGTGACTCGAAAAGTGAATCTGCCGGTTTCATCCGTCAGGAAAGTCAGGTTGTTGTAGGGCGTGTCCCCGACAGTGAAAAAGCTCAGGTTGTTGGCAGTTTTGTAAGAAACTTGATAACCCGTAGCGCCTTCAACGTTGCGCCAGGAAATCTCAACCTCTGTTGTGACGCGGTTGCCTGACTCAACCAACTTTTCGCTGACGCTGATGCCGGCAGGTGATTCAGGCTTTTGGTTAAGCGTGGTGATGTCACGCGGTTGCAGTGTCAGCCCGTCTTCAATAAATCCGTACTTGCTGTCGTTGTGCTCTAGTGCGGTGATCTTGTAGTTTTCGCCGTCCTCTGTGACGCTGATTACGCGGAAGGTTTGAGCCTCAACCGTGCTGGTTTCAACCATATAAATGGTCTGGGCTTGAGGCGCTTCACTAAAAGCTGTGCTGACCGTGATGGTCTTGGCGTCAAAATCGCCGTCATCAATTTCGCGTTGCTCTACGCGACCGTCAGGCATGATCACGCTTACGGTGTCGCCTTCATTTACGGCGATGCTTTGATCCAGCGTCAGCTCAGTGGTTGTAGCGCTAGCAATGCGTCCACCCCGACGAGCACCAGCTCGCATCTGATCCGCAACCTTAATGATCTGCCCAGGGCGGACAATCGCGCCATCAAGACCGACAGTAAATGTGCAAGTGGTTGTTTCTTCCTGCTCGGAGTACAGAAGCCAGCGACCCAGGCGGTTTGCTTGACCGCGACTTGTGCAGCCAAACGCTGCCATGCGGACTTCAATGATCCCGTACTTAACGATTGCGGCTTCGTCGGAAACGTATTCAACGCGCTGCTGGTAGGCGTTTTTAGGGTCGTTCCAAGTGACTAGGGCGACGGTGTGGCGAGCTTTTAGGCTGCTGCCTTCATAGTTGAAGATGCCTTCAATGACGTTGCCGTTGTTGAATAGCGCGGCGGCATCTTTGGGGCTGTCCTGGGTAAAGGCGATCTGACCAGCAGACCAATAAGCCATGCCACGGAAGCATGAGCAAAAATCTTGGACGACGTTGTAAGCCTCTTCCCGAGACTGAAGGTAGACATTGCACAGGAATCGCGGTTCGGTGCCGCCTTCGCCATCAGGCACACTTTGGTTGGTGTATTTACTGATTTCGTAGAGCGTCCATTTATCAACTCGGTCGATGGCGCCACTGCCAACAAAACGCCCTAATCCATAGCGGGCATCTAGCAGCAAGTCACGCAAAATCCACGCCGGATCTGCACACCAAGCAGTCTTAAAACTGCCGTTCCAAACACCGGAATAGGTCAGGCTGCCGTCATCGTTGACAGTGGCATTGGTGGGGATCTGAACCCTGACGCCCTTGATGTCATAGGCGCGGGTTGGGATTGCTTGGAATTGAGAAGCCTCAAAACGCAAGCCGACCAGTGCGGTTAAGGGATAACGCAGCTTGGCGTCGATGACCTCGGTGTAGCCGGCAAAGGTCATTAGCCGGACGTTGGTCGTATCGTCATTGACTCCAGAAACTCGGCGCAGCCTGATGTCCCAAGGAGCATCACCAGTTAGCTCAATTCGATGGCTGCGTTCATACGCGCTTGTGCACTTGCCGTTGACTGTTGTGTTAATAACTTCTGTATAGCCCCCGCCGTCAGATTGAAGGTCAATGGCGTACCCAATAGAGGTAGCTTTTAAGCCGTTATCTACGCGGAAAATTTGATTAAAAAGAATGCGGACAATGACTGCATCTACGTCACTATCCGTAGTTGTGCGAACAACAGAATCGCCAACGTCATCGCCAACTTTGCTGTTGACATTAACGGCATTTTCGCTGGAAGCAAAGCCGGGAATATAAAGCTGGTTTTGAGTGCCTAGGCGGTATGCAAAGTCGTCATAAACAAAGTTATCCGTGCCGTCTTCGTTCCTTAGGGGTGTGTCATCAAAAAAGATAGACTTACGCGGATCGTCGGCGTCAGCGAATCCTTCAATTTCGCCTTCACTAATAACATCAATTAGGCGGATGCTGGATTTACTAAACAACGAGTTAGCGTCATCCTCTGCCTTGGCGGCTTGCACAACCACCGTTTGCTGGACGTTGACGTTCTGTTGTGGTGCAGGTTGTGAACGGCGACCGCCGCCAGCGCCAGCAATACGCTTTGTCATTAGATGTCCGTCGTACTAACGCCTGCCGATACCACTACGCTACCGACGCGCATCCGTCCGTAACAGAGAGGAACTGGATTTCCTTGAGCGGTCAGGTTGACAGCACCGTTGTAGATGTAGCTAGCGCGGTTGTCGGCTGGGTCGTTGTTTGCTGGGTCAAAGGAATTGCCGCGTGCACCAGTTGCGCCAGTCAGTCCAGGCAGCTCTGCAGGCTGGGGCGAAAGAAGCTGTGCCGTACCAGCAAGAATCATGCTGACGCCAATAAAGCCGACAGCAGTCGCAAAGCCACCACCGACCAGACCCAAGCTGAGTGCAGCACCTGCGCCAGTAGCACCACCTAAGCCAGCACCAATGCCAAGAAAACCGCCAGCAGCCGGACCAATAACAAAAGCCGCAGCAACTAGCGCAACACCAATCAGAATCTTGCCAACCCCACCACCAGCACCAGCCAGCACGGGCGTAATGCTGATTTCTTCGCTTTGACCCGTTGGGTTATGGATTTCGTCTAACTCTTCAATCGCTAATTTCCCGACCTGAACGATATAACCAACGCCGCGTTCAGCCGCAGTAACTAACGCCTGCTGAAAACCTTCAAAGTTCGCGCACAGTGCCCGGATAGCCTCTGCCGGGGTATTCAGGTCAAAGTGATGAACACGGCCAAACTGCTTGCCTAGTTCACCGCGTAGCACCACTTTTTTCATAGCCGACTCCTGTGCCGCAGGATATGAGTGGTGTTCTTCCGATAATAGCCAGACCACAGGTCACGGCTAGAAAGCCGCCGCTCTAGGTGCTGCAGGATCAGGTCATCACCGATATAGATCGCAACGTGGTTGGACACGGGCGAAACGATCTGCATCAGTAAGGCGTCACCGTATTGGGGTTCTGCGTCCTGCCCAACTGACACAAAATCTTCGTTGGCAAAGTTTTCAACAAAGGTGTTCATGCCTTTGTGCCACCACTCGCCGTGCCGTTCATAGTCCGCCAGCTCTAAACCCCATTCCTGCTTGTACCAGTCACGCGCTAGGGCGTAGCAATCCAGCGTGCCGTAACACCATTCCCGCCCGATCAATGGCGGCTGCCAGCCTTCTGGCTCATAGCTCGCCCAAGTTGCTGTTGGCCATCCAACGATGTGCCAGGGCAGCCCTGATGCTTCCATTGCAGCCTTGTCCGCCATGCTCGCTTTGGGCTTTATGTTCGGATGGCTATGCACCACCGCCGTGATTGCGCCAGCGTCATCAGCAGCGGCGTAGTCAGCAGGCGACATTACAAAGCTCATTTCCTCCGTCGCTGTGTTCTGGCACGGCCAATAGCGTTCTTTGCCTTTGACAATGACCACCAGACCGCAGGCTTCGCGGGGATATTCCTGCTCTGCGTGCGCTTCTGCCGCTGCCTTGGTTTCCGGCTTCATCCAATCAGTCCCGCACCTGGGAAGCCACCATACGGAATCTCGGCATTCTCGCCAAAGCGCAGCTTGCAACTAGACAGGCGGTGTCCACAGACATCATTGGCAACGTCATCTACTTCGTTGTCGTTGGCGTCAAAATAGTTTGTGCCGGTGTAGTTGCAGCCTGCGCCTTTGTATGTCCACGGACAAACGTTTTGAATAATTTGGCGCCGTGGCAGTTTTACGCCAGCGACATCGAAACTAGCGGCAAGCTCAAAGCTGACGACTGCGCGGTTTTCCGCCACCTTGCGGTCAACGGTGTAAATCTCACGCGGAAATTCGGCAAACGGGTCAGCCGTTGCGTTGGTGCCGCTGGTGAAATTAGTGGCGTCTAGGTATTTCTTGAGCGTGCGGATCCGGGTGACCGTTGCACCGACCAGATCGTTGTACTCAAGCACCAGCGTGGTGCCCAGGCTTAGAACGTTGCTGATGCTGATGGTCGGGCGTGGAAGTTGTCCGCCGCCTTCATAGGTAAAACCAGTCGCTTCAACCGGATACCGCTGATAGGTGTTGCCGTTCCAAACGATATTTCCGCTGATCTGTTCGTTGACGCCAGCGTGGAATCGGTAGATCTGATCGACGCCGATACTGGTTGCTGTGCCGTCTAGCTCGAACAGCTCGATCACGGCGCTTGGCGCCAATTTGTTCAGCTCTTCGCCAACTGCGCTGACAGCTTCCCAGACAACAGTGCCATCCTCAACCTCAGCACCACGGACAACCGGCCACGGGTCAGGCTCAGTCGCTGCACTTGTACCGGCAGTGGTACAGCGGAAAACTAAGCCCGAAGGCTGAACGGAACTGGCGCGGCGGACATCGCTAACGCTAAAAGCCGTGCTAGCTGACCAAGCGGTAAAAGCCATTACGGTTCAAATACCTGGCGGAATGTTGCTGTGATCGTGGCGCGGTTCAAGTAAGGAATCGACTTGCTCCATTGCTCGCAGACCCAGTTGTATTCGGTGGATTCACCCAATGGGGTCCACTCAAAGCTGGCTCCATCAGCAGCGCGGGCATCAAGGAAGGTTTCGATGGTGTCCGCGTCAGTCTCAGACACGTTCCAAGTCAGATCCCACTGCTTCGGGTTCTGATTCAGTCCAAAGGTGGTGCGCTGTTCGTAGCCATCACCGAAACGGGCGATGCGGACGTTTGGGGCGCTGCTTTTCTGTGCGCCGTAGGTCGGGTTGACGGAAGGGAAAGTAGCCATTAGGCGAGCAAGCCTCCGGGACGCTTCTGACGTAGCAATTCAGCACGGACAGCGGCGCCAAGTGCTTCGCCCAGCTTATTTGCGTTAGGAGCGTCGCCTTGAACCTGTGTGCCGGTGGCGTCAACGTTGACGGTGATATTGCCGCCGAGTGCATTGTTGGGGATGATGCTGCCGCTGCGCCCTGGCATGAACAGCTCAGGACCGCGCTCGCCAACGATTGCAGGCTTGCCGCCGGAGATGCTGCCGCCATCAGCAAAGCGGGGCAGACTCTTGAACAACGATGAGCCAGGGAACAGGCTGAACAGGGCAGTGTTGACTGCGACCTGCAGGAGCTGGTTCGCCAGGTTGCGGAGCATGTTGGAGGCGACTTCTGCCAGCGACTTAGTTTTGTCCATAGCAGCCGTCAACATGTCGGTTACGCCGCTTGCGATGGTTTGCCCAAGCTGCCCGTAGATCTGCTCAAGGCGTTCTGCGTCTGCGATTTGCTTCCTGGTTGCGTTTATTGATTCAAGCTTGTTCTTGACATCAGCCTCAGACAACCCCTTGGTGTCTTTCATGATGTCCCTGATCTGCTGCTTAAGGATTACCTCGGCTTCATTACCATTCAGCCTTGCTTGGAGCAGCTCCTGCTCATCGTTTAAATCTTGCAGGCGATCAATTCCTGTCTGCCGTTGCTGAAGATCAAGAGCAGCAAGTTCTTTCAGCGTCTGGTATTTGCTCTGGTTAAGTTTTTCCTCAACGGCTGCTAGCTGTAGTTTTTTCTCTGCCTGCGGCACATCGCTGGCTTGAATCGCGGCAGCCTCGTGAAGTAGCTCGACACCGCGTTGAATCCCATTAAGACGGATAACCTCTCCTTGGTTTTTAACGATTTCTGCTTCAGCAATCCTTGCCTGTAAAGCTTCTTGCGAGCGAATTAACCCGAGTTCACGCTCAAGCTGAGGGATGCGACTTTCGCGTGTCCTACCCTTGCCTTTGCCTTTAGGTTGTGTATCCGCTCCCAAAGCAGGGGGTGCATCTCTATCGCCTGCACCTTGCGCCTTAAAAGTAATAGCTTTTGGGATAAAAAGGGTAGTGCCAGTTAACCTGGCTAGCTCTGCCTCGAGATCCGTCCTCATGGATCGGAGCTGTGCAATCGTTTCTCGGAAGCCTTTAGCAGCTCCAACACCGCCAGGGGCAGCCTCATTAACAAGGCTTAATTGCCTTTGCTGGTTAGCAATTCGATCGTTAAGACCTTTAATATCCTTCTGGACATCAGTGATTGTTGTTGACCGCAGACTTCTCATAAAGTCGTTGTATGCGGTCTGCATATACTGAAGACCCTTCACGAAGGTGTTAACCATCGCTGTAATATCGTCAATAATGCTTGCGAGTGCCGGTGCCATTGTCTCGCCAAAGACCCTGGCAAGATTGTCAACGTTGTCCTGCAGAGTGCTTAGCTTGCCGCTGAGGGTATCGCTTTGCGCAAAAGCGCCCTCTGCATACTTACCACCTGTCTCAGTTAATTTTTCCAGGGCAAAGTTAACGGCATCAGCGCCGATGCGCCCTGCAGCTAGCGCCTTCTGAAACTCCTCCGCCGTTAATCCATAGGCTTCCCGCAAAGTTCCCTGGAGATCAACGCCACGCTCCTGGAGCTGTAGCAGTTCCTCGCCCTGCAAGCGACCTTTTGCCTGAATCTGACCAAAGGCAGTAGCAATGCCTCCGAGGTCAGCGCCAGTAGCGCCAGCGATGTCAGAGAGCCGTTTTGTAACTTCAACGATCTTTTCTGTTTCAAACCCAAATGCCTTAAGGCGCTTTGCTGTTTCAATTAGCTCTGCGCTGGTGAATGGCGTTACATTCCCAAATTCTTGCAGCTCAGCGATAATGCCTTTTGCGGTCTCAAGCGAGCCGGTCAAGACTTTAAGGCTTCTTGTTTGTGTTTGAAGCTCTGCCGTCTTAAAGAAGACAAACTTGCCAATTCCAATAACAGAGATTGCGGCTCCAAGTTTCCCTAGCGCACCAGCTAAACCATCTACGCCTTTCTTTGCCTGCTGGGCTCCAGCACCCATCCCGATAAAACGACCTTTTGCGTCTCGCAGTCTTCCGTTAGCGTCCCTTACTGCCCCTTCTAGCTTGCGGGTCGCCTGCTCAGTCTGCTTGAGCGGGGTTAGCGCCTTGCTCGCGTCGACAATTAGCTGTACCGACGACTGAGCCACTGTCGCTACCTATCAATACCTAGATCTTACCGGCGCTGCATCTTGGCGCGGTCCATCTCCCTTTTCTCTCGCTCGCCCTTTACCTCAAAGTAAGCGGCGTAATAGACAAACTCGGCATCAGTCAGCTCGCTTCGTAGGCGGCTGACTGTCATGCCAAGCTCGCAGGACAGGAAGAACTCAAAAAAGAGCCAGTTGTCCTGCGCTAGTCGTTTTTTGCTGCTTCGAGCTCTTCAGCTTCGCCAAGCCCGAACAAGAACAGCTCAAGCTCGTTCAGGACAGACTCAGGCAGCTGACGCTGGAGCTTTGGTGCGTCAGCAGAAACAAAAGCCTTGCTGCCATCCTGCAGCTCAGCCATCTGACACAGCATCTGGGTGCTAATGTCCAGCGCCTCTTCAGTACCAGCAAGCGACTGCGCTTTCTTCCGATCAGCGCGGGTAATAGGACGGAAATAAAGATCCACCACAGGCTGCCCTGCGGCGTTCTTTAGAACAAACTTGCGGCGCTGGCTGAGGTCAAATGCCTCAACCAGCAGATCCACAGTACGTTTGGTGCCTGCCATCAGAGCCTATTTAATCGCTCTGATATTACACCTCATCACTCAAGGTTGCCGGTAATAGCACCGCTGGTGATGAAGTTGCAGCTGACAACAACCAGCTCGCCAACAGTGGAGCTGATCTCCATGTCGGTGATGATGCCAGCAAAACTGACCGAATCAGAGCCGGAAGTCGAGCCGGTGGTGAACAGCTCGAAGGTAGCGTCTGCCGGATCGGCAGTGGTCAGCACATCTTCCAGGAAGCCAGCTTGACCAGTTGCGTCGGGGTCATAGACCAGCTCGACGGTGCCGGAACCGGAGATCAGGCTGCCGACAAAGGAGCGGAAGGTGTCGCCGTGATCGGTGACATCCAAGGTTTCCTTAGTAGTGGTCAGGCTCCAGCTGCGGGTGCCAACGATGGTGGCGTTAGTGCTGCCAGCTGCGTCGAACTGAACAGAACCTTGTTCGCCTCGGAGAATTGCCATGGGTCAGAGTCCCTCGATGGATTCAAAGGTCACACGGACCTGGGTTTGGAAATAGCCCTCGGGAGCTGGTGAAGCCAGAGCCTCTGGACCTGTTGGAGCGTCGAAGAAAACCCCCGACACGTTGACCCTATTGTAGAGATCGCGGATTCTTTTCCCGATGGTGTAGTTAGCACCAGGACCAACACCGGGAGCCGTAAAGATGTTGAAAACGACTAGCCCGAAGATTCTGTTCTGCGAGTTGCTAGTCCCGCCTTGGCTGAGGTACTCGTTAGCACCGAAGGTCGTTAAGCACTGCACCCAACTAGATGCCGGGGTGGGCTCGTACGCCATGTTGTGAAAGACCACAGGGATAGCAGGGCTTTCCGCTAGCTCGGTTGCTAATCGCGCTTCGATGGTGGCGCGAACCGTGTTGAGGTTGATTGCTGCCATCAGTCTTCAGCGATGATGTCGCGCCATTCCTTGCGGACATAAGCCTCAAGCTCCTTGCCGATCAGATCGGGGAAGCCGGGTTTAGTGCCCTGCCTGGTGCGGTACTTACCACCCCACGATGGCGGGAGGTTGGTGCCGTAGCAAACTGCCTCGGCGTACTCGACGTTGTTAAAGACAACGCCCTGGTAAGGATTATCTGTGTTGACCTGCCAGCCCTGGATCAATCGCCCGGTGTCAACAGGCGTTCCGATAGGCGGCTGACGGAGCTTTAGCTCTGCCTGCCATTGCAGCGTCGTGCGCTTGACTAGCTTTTTAACCTGATCGTCCATCAGGTCACCGATCTGATCTAGGCGGATCTGGCGTGGCATCGTTAAGCCCTCAGGATCAGTTCGTAGACAATCGCCGTATTCGCCTGCTCCGTGATGTTTACCTGAATGACCTGGTGAACAACGCCGCCGATCACCACGCGATCCTTGGTCTCCGGTGCAGTGGTCACGGCAGAGGCAGCAATCAGCAAGCGCTTGTCGCCTGCTTGGATCAGCTCGTTGACCTCTCTCAGGCTGACGTCAGACAGGACGCCTTTAACCGTGGAGTCAGACTCGCTTTCAGTAATCGCGCCTGTCGTCGTGTTGTAACTGCCGCCAGTTACGATCCGCACCGTCACATCACCGCCAAACTTGCTGACGACCTTGCTGGCAACCTTGCGTAGCGAGCTGGAAAGTGCCATCAAATCTTGTACGCAATACACGCCCCATTCTGGAGCTCGATGCTGGTGAAGTATCCAATCAGGTGAGCGCCTTGATCAATCGATGCACCGGCAAAGCTGTTGTCGATGACGTTGGTTGAAATGATTGCAGTCACCGTGCTGCTTTCATAAAAGTCAATATGCCGGAATTTGCCCACATGCACCACAGTGTCGTTGATGACTTCCGCCCCAACCGCGTAATTGATGTCAGTGACGCCACCGTTGGATTTTGCCATGTCTAAATTTTATAGGCGACCACCGCGCCTGAACTGCTCAGGGCGAAGGCCGTGAACACACCTTGGATTTCAAAGCCTGCAGGCAGCGATTCGCCAACAATGCTGTTTCCTGTCCAGTTTTGCGCGGTCAGAGCACTGAAACTGGTGTTGTTCTTTAGGATCGTGATTCGATTCCACCTGCCGGCTTGGGCATCAGTGCTGTTCACAAAATCAGCGCCAATGCTGTAGCTAGGATCGATTTCGGCTGAAGAATGGGACATCGCAACGGTCCTATAAAGACTTGTAGCCGAATTACTAATCTATCGATCACGCAAACACCCGGTAAGGCTGCTCAGGGGTTACAGCGTACTGCTCCCAACCAGCAGGCAACTCACCAACGTAGTTGACGTGCCAGCCATCAAGCACGGTGGGTTCAGTGATGACGTTGCCTTCTTCGTCCCACTCACCACCACGGGGAATGGTGCCGATTACATCAAGGGCGTGATAGTGGCTAGCGGTGATGGGATTCTGGTCGTCATCAAGCAGACCAGCGTCATCAAGTGCAGCCATGCCGACAGCAGCATCCGCAAACCGGAAGAACGGACCGATGGGCGGTGTGAGGAGTTCTTCTTCCATAATTAGGTAGTAATGGTTTGCAGGGTGTCGTTAGAAAGGCGGGTTGGCCAGTAGGTGAAACGTGAAAGAGAAAAGTTGCCTTGGAAGGTACTGTTTGACCGCTGACCAATTCTTAGGTTGTCAACAGTTGGCATTGTCACCGATTCAGCTAACGTTCCCAGGGATCGGTTAACCGCAGCTATTGTAGAAGTGGCAGAAACAGCAAACGCACTTTTAATTTGGGCGTTAAAGTTTGACTGATTGTCTGAAGCAATGTTGGCTTCAATATTACTGTTTGATCTGACCGTGTGCGTGGTATCATCAGTGCTTGTGCCCTTAAACGCAAAAATCTCTTCTGCAATAGCACTGCCTTCTGCAATGTCGTAGATGAACTGATTAGAGCCGTTATCACCATTAACAACAAAATCGCTAAACACCGTCCCCTCACTGTCGTTATACCAGCTTGAGAAGTTCGTCCCCGTAATACTCGCCACGTCAGCAGCGCGGGTGACGGTAGAACCTTCGGTGGGGATGTAGCTGGTGGGGAAGGATACGTTATCTTCGTACTGCAAACCCCAAGCATAAATCTCTTCGGTTCCTGCCGCCGTCCAATTGGTGATTGCGAAAGTAGTAGAATCTGGACTCATGCCAACCGTCGGTCCATTTGTTCCACTAGTCGTGCCGACTGCCCAAATGCGGATCCAGTCATTAGAAAAATTTTGATACCCTGCGTCAATGTTTGTATATGTTCCATTTCCTCCTTGTCCTAAAAGACGGTTTGACGTGAGTCCTGGTTCAATATCAAATAGTGCAGCAAAAGAATTGCCTAATCCTCCAAACCCAATATAAACGTATCGGTAAGTGCTTTTTTTAACAAACGCACTTACAACAATACTATTGGCAGAAGACGCAGATTGATTTATTCTAATACCGCCCGGGTCGCCGCCGCTTAATCCAGAATCCGCAAGAATTTTATAGGATCCTGTTGATCCAGTTGGATTAATTACAGAAGAATCGAGGGGTGTAGTTATACTATTTTTAGTGTAACCTGACAAATCTTCGCTATACGTCAACAAATTCGTCCTACTTTCCTCCACCAACAACCCCAAGCTCTCACCCGTCGTTGGGTCGTGATCAAACCGTGGAGCACTGTTGATCGCGGTGGTGGTTTTGACGTATTGTCCGACGGTGCTGGATTGCTCTAG
>Ga0208428_1000095_pt1 | contig 40015 bp, 48 predicted proteins | sample DEB08_DNA_11_FD_184535 | JGI IMG/M metagenome (GOLD analysis project Ga0208428, IMG submission 184535) | Aqueous microbial communities from the Delaware River and Bay under freshwater to marine salinity gradient to study organic matter... | ecosystem: Environmental > Aquatic > Marine > Coastal ... | reverse complement strand
ATCTTAGCGTCACCTGCTCCGTAAAGGAATGCATAGATAAACGTCTTGGCTTGGTCTCGTGTCTCCAGTCCTGCTGCTTTCTGATTCAGTGTGTGTATGTCTCCCTCTATAACAGTCTTAGCGTATGCACCTCCGTCGTAGAAAGCTAGGTAATGTGCAAGCATTCGTAGTTCCAGTCCTGCTGCATCACACCCGACTAACTTGTATCCGTCTCCTGCTTTAAACAACTCACGACACTTCTCTCCATACTCAGCACGACACGCAGGTACTTGTGCTACGTTAGGATTCTGATGAGTACAACGACCCGTTACTGCACCGTTTGTGTTGACTCTTCCGTGTATCCGTCCGTTCTTTTCCAACTTCAACCACGCCTGATTACCTTCTGCTAGTTGTCCTAACCTCTTAGTGACCAACAAGTAATTACACAACACCTCAGCAAACGGATGGTCTATACTTTTCAGTACTGCTTCATCTACCTTTGGTGTGGTTGCATCAGGTTCCTTTGGTAGTTCATATCCTAAAGACAACAAACGCTCGGCTATCTGCTGACGACTACCGGGATTGAATGGTATCGTCTTAGTTTTGTTACCCATCTTTACTGCATCCTTGACCAACGTCTGTTTCAAGTTACGTATCTTCAACTGCTTCTTCAACTCCGTCTTGGTTGCTGCTGTGATAAACTCCATGCCGTCCTCTCGTTCTATCTGTAAGGACCAACCACTCGGTGTCTTCATCTCTTCCGTCTTAGCAGGGAACTCTCGTTGCAGTCTGTCTAACAAACCAGCACGAACAGCAGCCAACTCTAGCTCCAACTTCTCAGCTTTAACAACGTCAAACGCAAAGCCTTTCTTCTCTTGCAGTCTCATCAGGAACGCAAACCAATGTTCAATTGCTAGCATCTCACCGCTTGGGTTACCCATCATCAGATAGTCAAACAGGATTTGTGTTACGATTGTATCACGTTCACAGTACTTCCTCATGTCCTCGTTGTAACTGTCGAACGCTCCGTCTTCCTCACCGTATGTCAGCTTGGTCAGGTTGTTCAGTCTCAGTCCCCACGCTTTCAACGAGTGACTACCCACTAAACTTTTATCGAAGTTATTTCGTAAGAAGTCGTCGTTGCGTACATCAGGTACTATACATCTAGCCATCACCATCGTGTCCAATACTTTAACAAGAGGTGGATGGAAGCTGTACATCTTGGAGAGAGCAGCTAGATCAAACCCGATGACGTTGTGTCCGACGATTCGCTCTGCCTTAGCTAACTCCATTAGTCCGTTCTTAATACCAGCACCGTGATACGTTATCATCTTGGGTGTGGTAGGATCGTAGATAGATAGACAGTGAACAGTCCTTAAGTCAGACAAGTTCGACCAGTCTTCTATCGCATTCGTTTCTATATCAAAGAATAGTGTTTTCATTCTGCTACCTCCGGGGTAAATCCAAAGGTTTCATGTGTGGGTTCTTCTTCGTCGTCAGGTAGTAAATCGTGCGCCACAGTTCTCAGTGCCAATGCTGTATCTACTAAATCTGAAGGGTCTAGAAAATCACCTGAAGCGATATCCAAGTTAGCCGCAGCCTCCATAAGCTCAGCTGCGTTAAGAATTGTAAAAAATTGTTTTTTAGTAATATTAGTTTTCATTTATATTAGTCCGTATCTCTTTAACATTTTAGTAGGCTCAATAAGTTTACCTGTTTTTCTATCCGTATAAGCTTTTTTGCTACCGTCTGAATAAGTTATTTCTTTAGTAACTTTATCATACGCTACGGGGACTTTGCCCATTAGCTTTCTAACTTTATCAATGTCTGACCAGAATTGTTTATCTTTTAATTTCATAATTTTTAGAATGGTTCATTAGTTGTTGTTGTATCTTTGAAGACGTTCTTGTCCTCTGTGTATCGTCCGGTTTCTGTGTCGTAGTTAAGTGTGGTGCAATGTCCTGTCTGTCCGCTGAATCTATTCTTTAATACACGAACACGGGTCTCATTAGATGTTGTCTCAGCTTGTTGGTTTCGTTCCAATCCTATCACCATGTCCGACAGCTGTGCTATAGCTTGACTGCCTCTCAGATGGTGCAGACTTACTCGTCCTCCCTCTTCGTGACCACTATCCACTCGCTTCAAGTGACTGACCAACACCATGCCACACCCTGTCTCTTCAACGAGACTACGCAGCTTGGTCATCGTGTTATCAATCAATCGTCGTTCATCGTCACCTGCAATACCAGATACAACAATGCTTAGGTGATCCAAGAATATCCATTTACAATCGAATCCTTTTATCAAGTATCGTATCTTACCTAGCAAGTTGTCACTGTCCATACTTCCGAAGTGATCGTAGGTGTAGAACTTTCCGTTCCCTACTGTCTCTTCAAACGCAGGACGTAACGCTTCCGTATCTAGTTGTTCGTCTTCTAGGTGTAATGGTTTGTTCAGATGGATGCCCATGATACCAAGAGCTGTACGCCTGACGGATTCCTCCAGTGCTATATAACCTACCGTCTCGCCAAGACCTAGCAGGTGATGAGCAACCTCACGACAGAACAGAGACTTTCCTATTCCACTACCCGCGCATACCGTAACTAATTCTCCTAGTCTCATGCCGTGGGTTAACTCGTTTAAACTATAGTATGGGTACGGCACAGCTTTGTGTTCCTCAGTATTACTCACCAACTCCCACAAGTCCTTACCGTTTACGATTCCGTCAGGTCTGTACTCTCTTGCTTCATAAAGACAACTGACTAACTCTTTCGACTTGCCACCTGTCAACATATCAGACGGGTCTTTCAGTGGTAGCTCTGCGATGTGTGCTTTGCCGGGAGTCAGGAGTGCTGCACATTCAGCTGCTCCCTTGCGTCCGACATCATCCATATCAAAGCAGAACACCACCTTCTCGAACCGTTCCAACCAGTCGATAGCTTGTGCCACGTGTTTCTTTGCAGCACTTGCTCCGTTCGGTACGCTGACCACTGGCCATCTATTATCCATAGCTTGCGACGCACTCAACGCATCGATCTCTCCTTCAACTACAACAACACGACGACCTCCCTCTTTCCACAGGTGCTGACCGTATAATCCGATCAACTCACCACGAACACTGAAGTTCTTGTTGGCATATCGTATCTTCTGAGCGACAGGCTTGCCGTCTCGTGTCTTATAGTTCGCTATCTGAACGTCTTCACCATTCAAACGACCAACCCAGTAGCCCCACTTACGACACGTCTCTTGCGTCAGGTTGCGTCGTGGTATTGCTTTGGGTTCGCCAGTAAGAAACTCTCTCGGTGCTGGTTCACTCATTGCTTTTCCTCGTCCTCCACTATAACTGTTGCAACTGAAACAATAGGTGCTTCCGTCATCGTTGGTGGAGAGAGCGTCACTACTCCCACACTTTGAGCATGGTTCATGCGTTTTTGTGAAAGCCATGACTTCGGTATAACTTTATCTGCATATTTAATTCCCTTCTTTTCACACCACATTCCATACGTTGTCTTGGACTTCTTGTTAATCTTGTTACTCGCTCGTTGAAACACCAAGCGTATATCTAAGTGTGGGTGTTGCTCGCGTACTAACAAGTGCTTTGTCCTGTCCTCCACCGTCCATACTCCCTTGGCTTCTATGATGATGCCGTTGGGTAGTATGAAGTCGGGAGTGTATGTGCTAACCTTCTGATATTCAATAGTTAACGTCTCGTACTTGAACTCAACGCCACTACGTTTCAGTTGGTGTGCTAATTTCGATTCAAATCCAGAACGATAACGATTATTAGAAGTTCGCTGTGACTTCGGTTTCGTCCGTTTGTTCCGCATCGAATGTAGTGTCTAGGTTTTCACCGCCATTAACGTATCCTTCTTCTTCAGTAGTAAATCCGAATGCATCAGCTGCCACACCACTTACTCCACCGTTCTGTAGTTCTATTACTTGAACAGCTTGCAGCTCGAACGATACACCAAACCCTGCCATCGGTGTGTACCAAAACCTCGGACGAAATGCCATGTTTACTTTACTACCACCCCATACTTTAACATCTTCGGGTAACGGTTGACCTTTGGAATCAAACAAAGCAATTGATAAACTGTAAACACTACCGTCTTTGCGTCTGCCTCCAGCTTTTAATTTAGACTTAACAACAAAAGCACCGTCCTCTTCTTTGATTGGGAACTCTTTTTGTTCAATCTTCTTACCAGCGTTCTGCTCTTGCACAGTCTTCAACTCCTCTTCATACAACGGACGTATTGTGCTCTTCAACATCTCTGCTTGGTCTTTATCTACAACCAAATCACAACTGTACGTACCAAACTCAGGCTCAAACCGTTTGTTGGGTTCGTTCAGGTGACAGTATTTAGCTGTACCTTTTACTTTTATTACATCGTGTTTCTTTCTTGCTTGTATACTCATTGTTTATTTATCGGTGTTATGACAGCAGATACATGGCTCGATCTATTTGCGAGACGTCAAGCGTCCCAAGTTCAGGCAGTTCGGGCAGTTTAGCTGTCGGATGTTGATTCAATAACTCACATCTGAACTCGGCTAGTAAGTCAATTGAAAAGAAATTTTTGTAAGTTTTTCGTACGTCTTGGTGTACCTTTCGGGCGTTGGCTGCGTGGCATATAAAGCAATCGTGAACAAAGCCCATATCAAACTTCATGTCGTATGCTAAACGATGGACAACAGCTGCATCTATACCGTGGATAAAGTTAGCAGTGACACTACGTCGTTGTGCTTTCGGATCGATCTCATCTGTTTCTAAATCAAAGTCTAACCACGTAGTAATACTTCCCGTGATAGTTCTTACTTTTGATTTCTTACTCTTAGTCAACCCTTGAATGATCTTGAAGCCTGATGGTGTCGTCCATTCAAACACCCGATTACCTATTGCATTGGCACAGCCACGTAAGAACTGTTGGATACGGACAACACTCTCCAGTTCCTCTCGTGCTACCGTATTGAATTGCTCGGTCAGGTAGTTGATCGCGTCTATGTCCTCACCGACTTGAAACGGATGGTTGTCTCCTATGATAGTAAGAAACCGTGACATGACTTGATAGAAAGATTGACCGTATGGTTTGTTCATGACTGCTACCTTAGCCATAGCTCGTGTCACTCCGTACTTGAACCATTCGGATGCTATATAACTCTCCTTTGACTGCTCCTTCAACCGTTCGTACACAAGGTCAGCAATGTATTGGTACATATCACCCGGTGGTTGGTCAGGTACTAGGTTGCAGTGCTTGGCGTGACGTGTATCCCGTAATAAAAGGTGTAATATCTGCATACCGTTGTTACTACAATCCATACGTACAGGAAAGTGTGACACGTAACCGTATCCTTCTTTCGTAAACTGTTGATACTCAAGACAAAACGCAAGAAAACCAAACGGTTCACTCGCTTCCATCCACCAGTCGTTCGTCATCGGATCAGTAGCACACTCTAGTATATCGTTCTTATGTGAGCCTACCCACGCTACTCGCTCCATCAACGAACCCTTTATACCCCAAGCGTTAGCTCCGTGAACCAGTAGCCGTTCAGCGTCCTCTTCATCCATAACCTGTTGACCATCAGCGAATTGCAACAAAGCTCTAGCTAGATCAGAGCCTTGTGGGTGCAGGTAAGCGGGCATATAATAAACACGACCACGATAATCAATACGAGCAGGAAAGTATACCTCATCCCACTCGCTGTACTTCTTAGCTAGGTGCATGACCTTGGCGTGTTGTAGCCTTTTGCTACGGTTCGACTCGTTCATGCGACGTATCTTGTCTTGTTTGAACTTCCATTGTCTCAGTTCTTCAGGTCGTTCGTTGCCATTCTCAAGGTACGGTTGCATCGGTACTTCATGAAAGTCGAACACTCGTTCCAACTCCCAACACTTCTGAGCCACGTCCAGTATCTTCTTGTTGATCCGCCAAGGTACTCGTTGCACATTGTTGCAAGCAGTATAAATAGTATTGATCGAAAAGAAATCGTAGTTGGCTTTGCTTGGTCTGTTCATTACAAACGGATCGTTGAACGTCTCGTACCCACCGTTGTAATAATCTACCCAGTCTCTCGGTTTGTTTGGCAACGCCATACGCATCGGATCAAGCATCTCTTTCCACTTGTCGTATCGTCTTACCCAGTCAGTAAAGTCAGGAGTCAGTACCACGTCCTTTCGTTGTCTCTTTCCAAACCGTTCGATACGAAAGTCAATGATGCCCGTGTGTGTCTTGATTTCATTCAACAACCACGAACCTAACGCTAGTTTGTGCCGTCTTTCCCAACACGTAAATCGTCTGTTATTCTTTTCAACCGTGTAAAATCGTTGCATCTTGGATCGTTTACTCTTCGTGCCCTTTATCCCCCACATCTTATTCTTTGGTACGGTCTGTTCAGCAACACGTTGTCGTGCTATTTCTTCAAACGCACCACCTATCTCTCGTGCTAGTGCTGTAAAGAATCGGTCGGGTGCGTACATACGGTCAAGTAAAACCTTTAACCCGATGTGTGCCACCATTTGTGGATGAAAGTCTGCTATATAACACAACCACAACGGCATAGATGGACTATCATCACCAGCAAATCGGTTAAAGAAGTCTTCAATCGGTTGTGCTAGTTGTGGTGCAAGCTTACCAAGGATACGCTTACTGCTGTCCATCTCAGAACCACGATCACTTTCTTTATAGAACTGTTGGAACTGGCGGTACGTCGCTCGTCCCCACCTCTTCATCTCGGCTTCGATTGCGTTCACTTTACTTCTTTTGTCAGTCGTTCTCTTTCGTTTTCGTTCATGTAACAAAACCAAGTAGGCGGACGGACACGAGGTCGATCACTTCGGACAACCTTCAGGTTAGCATCATAACACAACTCATTCTGTGACCAAAAGTAATCCAGTCCGTTCGCTACTTGTTTAGCTAAAGACTCGTCTATTTCAGTGCCATCGATCTCGTCCTCGTGTCCGTCCATCAGTCTAGTCTTGTTTGTTTTCTTCGTATTGTTGGATCAAATATAGTTCCCTTAAAGCTTCTAGTTCTTCACGTCGCTCGTCGGTTAAATCATCGTCCTCGTAGTCAAGGAACTCGGTTAGCCAGCTATCGTAGTCTCTCATGCGTAGTATTCTTGTTGTATAACCCCTAAGTTTTCTTCTTCGATTACCTCAGTAAGTTTTAAGTTCTCAACATTAGGTCGGTTAGATAAAAAATTGTACTTTTGTTTAGCGTCTTCGTAGTTGTAAAAACAATCCCACATTTGCTCAAACTTTCGGTAGCTATTAACTTCATTACACCACACAACAAAGTACATCGTAGTTTTATCGGTTGCTTTCATCATTTTTCACGTACAAGTCATGTCTCTCGTTGTTTAACTTGTCAAGGCACTTCTGTAGGTTAACATACAAGTCCATGAACGGATGGTCAGGATTCAGTTCTCCGTTCATCTCGTTGTGTAAAATAAAAAACATAAGTTCTTCTATCATAATCTCTGGTGTTAGTATGGTTTCTCTAGTCTTCATATAAAAACGATATAAGGATTAAGAATAGGATGATGATGGTCAGGTAAGTTGTAATGCTCATGATCTTTTTACATGCTTTAAAAGTTGTTCAGCAAAAATCCAATCAAAAACACAAGGATCTTGTTGGGAAATTCTGAAATTTTTAGTGTCCTTATAAACTTCGACAACTTTTCCGTCTATCTTTAGTTTCAATGTGACCCTATACCTAAACTGCCTATTTCCCACATCCTGCCATCTGTTTTTATTCTTATCTGATTCCCAATATCTTGTGTACGGTACGACTCGGACATCTAGTATTTCAATACTCATTGTGCCAACTCCTTTTCTATCTCAGTTAGGTAAGCTTTTATCTGCCAGTCATCCTCACTCAAAGAGCGTATCTTACGGACTCCGTGCATAATCGTGCCGTGATCTCGGTTGAAATGATGACCCACGGACACGTACGATCGTCCAGTCATAGCGTAGTAATAGCAGAATTGACGTGCCAAGGCGTGAGGTTGGAAGCGTATCCTTGAATCTATTATTTCAGGCGTAGTGTCAAAGACTTTACAAACTGCGTCCTTGATCTTTTCTATCGGTAGTTTTCTCGGTTGTATCATTGGTTTTATTCTCGGTTTTATTAATAGGGTTGTCGGTTGCTTGTCGTATCATTCCTTCGATGATCGAATAGTTATTACTGGGAAAGCAAAGGTCGGTTAAGCAATCAACGCATATGTCTTCGCTTTCGTTGTCAGTGCCTTGCAAGGTTAGACCGCAGTGTTTGCAAATTTGTTTAGTCATCCTCCGTCCAGTTCTTACAAGCTTTTGAGCTTATCCAGTATTCACCCATAGGATCGTAATAAAGTATCTCATCTAAAGCTCTTTCAGCGTGATGCCTATAATCGAAAGATTCTATAGTCAGCCCTCTATTAGACTCATATTCCTTACTTGTTACTAGAGGAAACCATTGACTTATTTTAGTAGGTTTATAATTGATGTAATACATATCGGTTAGCCTTTAAGTTTTTCGATCAGGTAAAGTGCTGTTCTTACGATGTTGTAAGAAGTTACTTTAATGCTGTAAGGATGGTTGCGTGTGTTAAGTTTACCTGCTCCCAATTTACGGACGGTTTTGACCAAGTTATTGTAAGCGGTTTCGGATCGGTTATAGTCAATCCCTGCAAGTTCAGCTATATCACTAGCGGATATTTTATAACGAGGATTGCCGTTACTATCAGCTTTTAAGCGTGTGAAGTATTTAAGGACATTTTGATTATTAAGGGCGGTTGGTTGTGTATTTGTCATGGTATTTATTTCTATCGGTTATTAGTTATTAGTTATTAGTTATAAGAGTTCTGCCACAAAACGGGCAAGGTGAGTTATCCAACGGACAGCTAAAGCCATCATCACTCGGACAAGTGTCAATAGGATGATCGCGGTAGGTTGTCGAGCAATTGGTGGTTAAGAGTAACAAGGTGAGTAATAATAGTTTATTCATATAAGTTTTTTCCTTTCTACTAGTTGCCGTCAGTATTGAGACAGCACCAGATCAATAATAGCCATGCCCCCAGCGCCACTAGTGGAGAGGCAAGCAAGTACAGCATAAAGGTGCTGGTTTTTGTCGGAGGCATGTGCCTATCTAAGCTGTCATCCTGATGTAATGCGTATCGTTTTAATCGTTCGTCTATGGTCTTTTCTTGTTTCATATTATTTTAATTGTCTTTAGATAGTTTTCTTTTGCGTTCTTCGATGCGTTTTCTCGCTTCTTTGTTTAATCGTTCGCCTTCTCTTTTAGCTAATAAAAAGCGGTCGCCTTGGTTACGATTGAATCTTTCTCTGTTATATCTTGTCCGCCAATCGTTCATGTTATGCTACCTCCTCTTTAACTTGTAATGATTCGTACTTTTTAAGAGTTGCAACCTTTAGAATCTGAAAAGCATAAGATAACATATAAGCGTCAAGGCTAACATCATCGGTATTATGATCGTTTTTTTCAACTTCCTTTTCTACTTCATAAAATAAGCTTGAGCCACCTTCAAAGTCAAAGATGTCGAAATGTTCGAATCGTACAAAGTTGACCAGTTGCCAAGCTCTATAGTATTCAAAGGAATAGTTGCAATTGCCACATATCTCATGGATTGCATCGTAATGATCAAATAAATCATCAAGGTTATAGCCTTTAACAGAATCAACAAGTGAGTCTATTAGTGAATCGAATTCGTTTTGGTTCATAATAAGTAAGTATAATTTTGAGTTGTGTTTGTAGTGATTAAGAGACTCGGTTTGGGTTTGATACTATTTTATCCGCAAGTTTTTGAGCTTTAGACCAAGTCAAGGCTTTCTCGCCTAACATAGCTTGTAAGTTTAAGGCAAGTTTTAACGGGTTTGCATCGAATAAAACAAGCTCGTTTCTGTTTAAGTCATCCGAGTTGTATCTAATTTGGACAAAGTCAAGGCAAGTATCCCATGTAAATAATTTTAATTTCATAATGTAATAAGTTTTGGTGAATAAGTTGTGATGCTTTTCCTTTAGTGCTTTTTCATAATGTTGTCAAATCAATTGTTCATAACTATTGCATAAAGTGCTAATAACTAGAGAGATAAAAAAAGTAAAAAAAGTTTTATAAAGTTTGCACCGAATCAATTTAAAGCGGAAACAAAGGACGAAAGAAAGCACTTCCATATTTGGTAAAGCGTTTCCATATGTGGAAAAGAGACGACGACGGAAAGCGTAAAAAATACAGAAATAAACGCATCAATCCATCATGATGAAACGATATGAAACGGCAACCGTTGACGCAATTGCACCGCTTGATCTGTCGATTTGCGAAAGAAGCAAAACAAATAGCAACGCTACCGGCTGGCTCGTCTCCTAAACTATTGGTAATCAACTACTTGCGTGCTTTACTCGTGTAAATTAGACATAATGGATCTTGTGCGAACGCTGTTGATAACCAACGACTTATGAAACAACTTTTAGAGCTATGCCCCTGCCAGTAGAAAAAACGCGGGCACACGCGGGGGTAATTAATGCGCGCGTATATAGCGTAAGCCGCTCAGATTTTTTTACCAATTTTGCATTCCTATCGGTCTGCAGTTCGACAACGCTTCGCTAACGTCTCTTCTTAAAAGTGCGGACTGATACCGTCGTCATCTAGACCGTCTTCGTCTATGTCTTCCGGGCTGAAAAGTATGCTAGAATCCGTTAGGACAGTGAGCTTGGTGAACTCCAACGCCCCCACTAATGCTTGGTCTGACAGGTCGTATTCCTGCTGGTATCGTCGTATTAAATTGTCCAGATCAAACATAAAAGAATCGACTTGATGGTGCATATCCATAAGACGTTAACGTAGTGTTGTCGTTGCTGTAATCATGATGCTAAAAGTGTACGATATATTGTTACAATCTTCAAGCGTCGTTTTGTCACGGTTCATAAAGCATTTACTAACAACGACTTACAACTCTACTATTGACACCCAACCTGTATAGGCTGTATGTTGTTATACTAGCCCCTCACGGCTTTAGTGAGAGTGCCCTGCAACAGCTGTCTGTTTTAAACGATAACATCAATAGTAATAGCTTCTTTAGACGAGACGACCACAACAACGGACACTTTAAAACGTCGTCGTTATAAACTGTTATTGTAAAAGCTCCTCAAAGACTTGACACGCTTTTATCCTATAGTCGTCATCTTATTTCAACAGTATTTAAGGATAGGTGTGATTATAAATAATCCTGTATCTGTACTAACTACAAAAACACAGCTATAGAGAGATAGATATAGAAAGCTTTATGTTAGCTCCAAAGGAACGCTTTAGAACGTTTACGTTTATAAAAGCTATCAGTAAAGTTTGTTAACTCTTGATCTAACAGTTCTTGCTTTCTATCAATCATGTTTTGGTTAACGTCAGCAGCCATCTGCTGCACCCAGTAACCAATCGCTATTGATAGAGCGTCAAGACGGTCATCGTGTACAAGGGAACCTTTATCACGTGTTATTCGTGATAGTTGATACATTAGCATGTACCTAGTTTGTTGTTCTATAGGGTAACTAAGAGCACTCTTATAGTCGTTATTAATAACACTGGGATCAACAATAAGACGATGAGAGTTGAGTACAGGTTCCATAACATCAACAATACGTAGTTCTTTTTGTTTGTTATGTCTTACTTCTTCTATTGTTATCGGGTACGCAGTACGAAACAACGGTTTAATCAGTTCCATAAACATACCGTCACCAAAGTTAGACTCTATGACTACTTTGTTAACTTTGTTATCCTTGGCTATAGAGACGAGACGTTTTAGTGTTACCTCGTCATAACCACCACGGATACCACCAGCATCGGGTACAAACAGTTGACCGTTAAGCATCTTGACGACAGCGTACCCTGTTTCATCTTTACCACGACCAGACGGGTCAATGGACAGTACAGAGCCTGTATAGGGTATGTTATCCCCGATAGTCTTAGCTGGACGTTTATACCGATCCCCACTGAGACCTACGTTAGGTAGTGTTCTATCCGCTTGGTCTGGATCAGACGACCACAGGACTTTCTCAGGAGCAGTATCCACGTCTACGTCCATAATAATCAGATCGTTAATCTTCAGGGGGTATCTGTCAGCATCCGATAGCTTAGGATTCAGCATGAACTGCAACGCATACCCGGTACGACCGTAGGACATCTTACGTTCCTCTAGGTCCATATCAGTAAACCGTAGGGGTTCTGTAGTGGTACTTGTTGTTGTTTCGTCTATATTATCCGCTATAAGGGGGGCTAGATCGCCTCCGTAGTTTGATATGACCTCTGACTCATCCGGATACTCCGAAGGCCATATACGGGCGTTGTAGCCTCTTTCTCGTAGTTTGTTATAGATACTATCTTCACACTGAGGAGTACCAAGGAATAACACACGGGACGAATCGAGTGGTTTAAGGATCGCTTCAAACTCTTTTACTTGTTCATCTAGTTTATCCCGCATACCTTGGGTAGCGGAGTTGTTAGGGACTTCCACGTCGTCCGCTACGATTATATCAGCACGACTACCTGTTAACTGGGACGATATACCAAGGGACTTAACGGACGGGGCGTGTGACGCAGGAGCTGGTCCTACATCGAAAGCTATCTTACTGAACCTTTGGTTCTCTGTTGGTTTCAGTTGTTTAAGAATGGGTATATCGTGTATGATCTTTAACGTAAACGTGGAGAAGTCATCAGCACGATTCTTAGAAGCAGATACAACGAGTACGTTCTTTGTTGGGTCTAGCAGCAACTGATGTACTACATACGCACTACAAATCCAGCTCTTCCCAACACCACGAAACGCCATGATGGTTGACCGCTTAGGGCCGTGCTGCATATAGTCAGCAATATCGTACTGTAGTTCTGTCGGGTCTGGTAGGTTAAGATGTTTCCATACTAAGTACAGAAAGTTTCTAAAGTCCCGCAGAGGCGGTGGTATCTCTTGGTGTTTCGTCTTGTTGTTCACTGAAAGGCAAAGTTTTAAAATCGTTAGCTAAACTATCCATAGGAGTACCGTTACGACTGTCAACTGTTATGTTGTTATCTTTCAACCACTTACCCACAGTGTTCATCAAAGCTGGGTTGTACTCCTCCATCGCTTTCATGTACCCGACTGCATCTTTACACAGTTCAGTATAGTTGTCTGCTAGTTTAGCTCCTTCTACGTGATCTTTCATATTAACACTTCCACCTTCTTAACGCTAACGCTTTACGGGTAGGTCTGCCTTTGCTGTCTTTCATTGGTCCTTTTACTCCTGACATCCTAGCACAGAAGGAACGCTTACGAGGTCCACCACCGGGTTGAGGAGCTTTTAGGTTAGACCCAGTAAGTTTATTTATTCGTTTCCTACCTGACTCACTAAGACCACCTTTAGCAGACTTATCCGAAGCTCTTAAAGATACAGAGGCAGACCTCATTACTTCTTCTTTATCGCAAGCTTCTTGCGTTTAGCAACAGCAATGATGTCAGCTTGGGTAATCTTTTTACGATCCCCAGCCATAGCAGCTAGTCGTTTTTGTTTAGGCGTGTACGGCATAATTAGTTACCCTTCTTCGGAAACCCACGCTTCATATTAGCGTAGGCTTTAGGTGATACAGTAGACTCGCTTTTCTTACGGCTGATGCCTAGTTTACGTCTTCTGTTTATGTTTGCGTATAGTCCTTGTTTCATCGTTTCATTAACATCTCCATCATGCGGTCTAGTTTATGGCTGATCTCTTTAACACTACTCTCAAGACCCGTCATACGGTTCTCAACAGCGGTGTCTCGTTCACGTTGTGCAGCTAGTTCTACTTCAATCTTTGTTAAACGTCTCTCATCATTCTCCAAGCGATCAGTTAGTTTTTTAATCATCCACCCAATAACACCAAGAACGATGGCAAGGGCAGAGTCGAGAAAGTGTGAGACAGATTCAGTCATCTTTATCCTATCGCTACCACCTTGATGTATTTAGAAGCCCAAGAAATGCCGGAAGCTGCACCAGAGACATTAAGACCTACAAACCCATTAACGGCTAACTGTACACTTAACTGAGTAGTGGATATAGCTTTTACTTGAGCACCGTAAGAATTAGATGAAGCATCAGTAGGTGATACAATATACGGATTAGTACCACTGGAATCGTCACCAGCGTATACCGTAACTGAGAAGTCAGTAGTTCCTAAGTTATGTGTAAATGTTAATAAGGCAGCGTTAGCGACGCTAGTGGAACCGTCTGTATTTACCCATCCTGTGCTGTATTTAGAAACAGCACCCGCTGCAGCCCAACTAGTTCCGTTATAGGATTCGAGTTGATTAGTAGTAGTATTAAAGATAGTCTCCCCATCTGTTGGGCTGCCTATTGCATCCCTTTGAGTTGTTGTTAATCTAGGAAATACAACCCCACCTGTTGTGGAAACTACTTCGAGGGGTGCGGAGGGGTAAGTCGTACCAATACCAACCAGCCCGTCGGAGTCGATACGCATGTGCTCACTGGTCTGCCCCCAGAAAGCATTAACACCTCCCCTAGCTTGAATGATAATATTTTCTCCCGAAGATGATGTGATATGCAAATTATCGTTGGCTCCGTTACCTATAGTATGTCCATCTCCAAATTCTATTGTTCCATTAACGTGTAAATTGCCGTCGGAGTCGATACGCATTCGTTCTGTTTCAGCACCACTTTCAATTGTCTCTACTATAAACGCAGGATTTAAATCACCATCTGTACCTATAAGCCTAACACCTGTCGATGTGCTCCGCGATAGGCGTAAGTTTGGATTTACTCCTATTGTATTTATGTGTAACTCATCACTAGGAGCTGAAGTGCCGATTCCTACATTTCCATTTGTCTGTACATTAAACTTAGAATCAGTGTTACTAATTTTTACAGCGGTTACTGAATGGTCTGCTAATTGATCTGTATCGACTGCATCGTCAGCTATCTTACTATTAGTAACAGCATTGCTTTGTAACTGATCCTCTCCGATTGTACCTGTTATAGCCACACCGAAACCACGTTCGATGACTACAATGTCTTCACCACCACTAAGAGTGTTAACAATCGTAAGAGTATCAGTGTCAGGGTCTACTGTATAGTCTGTGGTGGGTTCAAGAACTGATCCGTCAACACTTACATCGTAAGCTGTATCTCCGTTTACTTCAGCACCTGTAACACTGTATGTAGTATTAGCTCCGGCATCCCCTGTAAATACCCACTTAGTTGGAGGAGCAGAAGCACCACTGGATAATTGATTTACTTTATCGTCTACGTATTGTTTAGTAGTAGCATCAGCTGTAAGAGTAGGAGCACCTACATTCTTGATCTTACTACCACCAGCGTCCCAGTCTGTCCCTCCTACTTCCTTCTGCAACGACGCATCGTTTAGTTCACCTATCTCTTCGTTCAGATAACGGTTGTGCAAGTAAGCTCGATCTAGTTCTGATTCCGTTAATACCGATCCGTTCTCAAAGTCTACAAGGTCTACTCCGGGTTGACTCTTACGACGTACCCGAACAATCTGTCCAGCAGTAGCACCGCTGTTAAGTACGATCTTAGTGGATGGGGAGGTGACTAAGCTAAAAAGAGAGGACGATATAGGCGAACCATCGATTTCAACTATTACGTGTTCGTCCTCTAAATATGGAAAAGTGAAAGCAAAGTCAGTCTGTGCTGCTGTTGCTGTGTAGTCTACGTAGGTCGTTGGCATGATATTATATTATTACTTATTGAGCGAGGAGTTCAAGCACATCTTCATAAGAAGCACCTTGTTTTGATGCAGTTTTAGCTTCAATTGTTTTATCGTACATTCTTTTTACCTCAGGGAACTCTCTTAACATTTGTTCTAAAGCTTTCGATCTAAAGTTACTTAACACTCTACTTATAAGAGGCACACGGGGGCTCGTTAAACCGTTTATTGAACTAGGGTCTAAGCTTCTGTATTCCTTACTTTTTATGAGTTTTTCTAAAGTCTGCCTAAGAGATTTACCATCTACTTTTATTTCAGAATGTAACTCCATCCATCTATCATAAGCAGTGCGTCCGTCATCTCCTGTGTATCTCGTTAAATCTACTAACTGGTTTAATTTACTACTAGGTGGAGAGAAACCGTGATGTAAGTTTGCCATCTCAACTAAAACAGGATCATCCGTCTTGGTTGAAAAAGCTATAGGGTTAAATGGATTAAGAATTTGAAACGGAGGTGCTTCTATACCTTCTGCTTCGTATGGTTCTCCTAATATATTTCTTCTTACATCCACCCTATCTTGTAATCCAAATCCTACTTTTTTAAAGACTGCATCCGCTAAAGTTCTCACTTCTCTTAACTCTTGATCTCCACCAACGGATTGACCCTGATAAAAAACATTAGGAACAAAAGCTGCTGCTGTGCTTTGTAATGCTTGTGCTAGTTTCTTTTCAGGTACAACCAAAGCTTCTATGAATTTATTAATACCTGCTAGATAAGATTTGTTTGTTACGTTTCTAGCAAAGGTTATACCGATAGCAGCTACAACTCTCTCAGCTTCACTAGCGTCATAGCCATGCACAGTGTCGTCAGTAACTGTAGCCATATCCGCAAACACACCCACAATAGTAGCTAAAGGATCAAGTCGTTGATAACTTATCCAAGTATCCCCTACTTTAATACTATACGGACGATTTCCGGCAGCTTCCCACACTCTTTTCTGCCTTGCATTTAGAGGACCACCGCCTGTTATTCTATGCTTATTTGCTGCAATAGTTGTTCCTACCGTAGCTGCTAATAAAGTTCCCATCGCTAACTGCCCCCGTGCTTCCGCTCTTATTAGCGGGTCTGGGTCTTCTAGTTTCTTTATAAATAAATCTCTATTAGCAGTTAAACCCGGAAACGAAGCTTTAGCTACTGCTTCCGCTCCTACTTGAAAAGGTCTAAATAAACGACCGAAAGAAAACTTTAAGATATTCGTGGGAGTTTTTATGAAAGGTAGCACTATCCAACCTAAAGGAACGGAAGACATAAAGTCGTTTAGTTTTTGACTTATTGGTCCTAGTTCAGTTGTAAACGTACTTTCGTGTGCTGATCTTAAATTAGGTTCTACCCATTGTTCAGCGAAACGAGCTAACGCACCTTCATCGTCCCCAGCTAACCCTAAATCTCTAGCTCTTTTTAAGTTATCAGCACGAGCTTGTTCAACATGGTTAAACATAAACTCTTCCCTAGCTACACGGTCATCTGCGAAGTCTAGTTTTTTAGCAGCATCTTCCGCATCTCTTAACAGTGAAGCTTCAGAAAAATGTCTACCTGATGTAGTCACTAGCGTCTCTATTCCATTTGAAATGAATTTAGCTATATCTTCAGGTTGCGTGAGTCCTTTCTTTTCTGTGGCTTCAATCCAAAGCTGTGCCATAGCTCTTCTCCTGAACTCTAAATCTTTATACATAGAGTCCATTGAAGTCATCAATCGTGTTGGTAGCCTTAGTATATTGCCGAAGTAATCTATAGCTGTTTTTATGCCATCAGCTTCTTTTAGTATATCAGGATCACCCCTAAGCTCTCTTAATGCACTTGCAAAGTTCTCACCAGAAATAGCGTCAACAGCAGCTTCATTACCCACATCTCCACGCCATCCTGTGTTTGTATCTAATAAACCGTCTTTAGCTTTCCACGCTTTACCCATGATCTGCCATAACTCGCCTGATAAATGACCATAAGACCAAGCAGAAACAACTCCTCTTCTGACTTCAGGTTCAGCAGTTAACCAACCGCCTATATATCTTTCAAACTGTTTTATAGTGGCTGATATACTATTACCAATGACATTGACTACGTTAGTCCGTGGTCCCCACAGTAATGAATTGATATAATACTCTCTAACCATTTTAGTCAGCTTGCCTCCGTTGCTTCCTCTGACTTGTTTGTTTATAGCAGTAATAGCATTCCAAAAATCATCTCCCGCACCTTCTTTTGATAGACGTATTGAATTAACAATATCATCTATTTTCATGCCACCACGTCTTCTTAAATATTCTTGTCGTAGTTTGGTATTCTGTATTTCCTTCTGAGACAATCCAATCTTAGCTTTAAACTGAGTAGAACGTAAACCACGACCGAAACCACTAGCAATTTCAGAAACCCTAGCTTGTAAGTTAAGCTGTACATCTAAGGCACTTTTAATTTGTGCTTCTAACAATTCATCTTCTAAACCACCTTTTTTCTTTTTAGCATACTGTTCTGATAATTCTACTAACTGTATACCATTTTCGGTCATAAACCTACGCAAAGCCAACATCTTTCCAGCAGCCCTATCCAATGCAACTGGATCACTTTCAGTCGCTCTAAGTAACCCCTCTAAGGTATTACCATCAGCACCCGTAGCGTCAGCCATTTCTTCAATAGCTATCTGATTCATTTTTCCTTCAGATACAAACTGCTTTTTTCCTTCTTTTATTAAAGTTTCACCACTTTTTTCTAAACTGGTATTTAACTCCGATTGCCTAAGACCACCTTCAATTGTAGGTACAAATACTTTCTTTTTGTTACCAGCTTCGTCAGTGATTGTTTTTAACATTCTACCTGAAGCGGTGCGTTGTAAAGATTGTAACCCTCCTGTAAATAATTTATCGTCTGAAAATACTTTAGCCTCTGTTTGTAATCGTACTTTTTCTTGTTTCGTTGGTTTAGGTTCTGCTTTGGGTTTGGCGAGTTCTACTGGTTTAACCTGCTCCTTAATCTCTTTAGTGAACTGCTCAGTAGATTTCTGTATAGCTTCTTCTTGTTGTCCTCCCTCTGCTAATATTTTATTCTTTCTTTTTATAGCTCTTAAACCAGCAACAAACGGAGCAACTAACGCACCTACCCCTAACTCCAAAAGCACACCTTCTAAAACATTTTTAGCCCTTCCCTCTAGTTCATTGTCGTCAGGATCAGCCGCTAAAAACTCGGTAACTGGATCACGAAGGTCTGTGTGTTGTCTTATTAAATTAGATAATCTTTCCTCTTGTCCGTCAAATGCGATGAAATCTGTAGTAGCAGAAGCAGCAGCGTATCCCTTCCAACTTAGATCAGTAAACGCTCCTGCCTTTGGTCCTTGTTTAGTTAACGCTTTAGCTGCTTTACCGCTTATACCTGTTATCTTTCCTGCTTTAGCAGCTTTACCCGCAACACTTATTCCTTTACCAATAACACCAAACGGCAACGCAAATTGAGCAATACCTTCTATTAACGTACCGGGTAATGTTTTTGATTCACCTAGTAATCGCTCTTCGTCTAAATCGGGTAATAAATCAAATGATAAAAAGTCTCCTAAATTATAAACACCACGAGCTAAAGATTCTATACCCCTAAAAGGAGCAGCAAAAGCATCTAAAGCATAATCACCAAAACTAAGGTCCTCCTGTAATGGTTGTTGTTGTTTTTCTTGAAGATTTAATTTCATTGTTCAAATAGCTGTTCTTGTACTTCGATAAACTTCTCTACAGTTTCCTGTGGTATTGTTTGTGTTTCGTAAATTAATTTAAGTAATTCTTCAACATCATCCACATTACTATCAATACCTGATTCACTTTCTCTTCTTAATTGTTCGTAACGTTCTTTAGGAAAGAAAGCATAAAACGGAACTAAATCTTTTAAAGCTTCTTTATTAGTGATGGGAATATTAAGAACCTTACCCTGTTTTCTCTTAATTTCTATTTGTCCTTGACGGATGCTGTCTAAATTCAAACGACTACTACCCATCAAATAAACCATTAATTTTCGTTCCGCTGTTTTTCTTTGTTTATCGTTTTTAGTGTTGTCTTGAATTATATCGTACTGATCTTCTAAGCTATCGAATAAACTTAAATCAAAATGACGAGCTATGACTTTGGCTTTTTTAGTATCTTTACTTCTCAGTGCTTTTTCTAAATCAAAATAATTATAGGTAGGTGAAAAGAAATAACTCTGACCCTGACCTAATTTTACTTCAGGATCAATGAAAGATTTTTTATCATCTATATTTTTAGGGGATTCAGCTTCAACTTCACTAACCTGTTTACTGGCTCTGTACTTTTTGAATATATCTTTAGCACCTTGATTAAATTCTTCTTGAAACTTCTTTTCAAAATCTAGTAAGTCCAAAACACCTTGACCCTGTAAATCGCTAGTTCTAACAAGTTCGTCGTTTACATTCTTATACTGCCCTGTCGATATTTCGTTTCTTTTTACTAACAACTTTCTCTTTAAATCAGTTTCCAACTCAGCAATTTCATCCGATAAAACTTTTGGCATATTTATTGAGATTCGAGTGCCTTCTCTTTTAGCGAATCCCTCTGATAGTAGTAAAGAGTTTTTGTCGTCTTCTAAGTTTTTACTGAAGTCTATTTGAGGAAACATATTTCTCCTCATATTTAAAAAGAAAACACCACGCTCTTCTCCTATCTCTAAAGCACCTAATGTAGTTTGTATAGCCTTAACGCCTTCAGTTATAACAATAGGATTGCCAGTCTCTAATAATTTCTGACGGAAAGCGTTCTCAAGTTCATCCTGACTTCTTATAGGAGCATCAACTCCCTCTATAGTAGCTTGTCCGTTTGATTTGAAAGCCATACCAGCAGCCACTAATTCAGCTTGTATGTTATATAAAATGTCAGTGGCTTCTTTTTTATCGCTAAGTATATTCTGTTCTTCAATCTTATCAATCTCCTCCATCAATACAGCTTTACGATTAGTATAAGCACCGTATATCGGGTCCTCCCCTTTTCGTTTAGCACCTACTCCAAATCTTGCTGTGCCTACTTTAAAATGCCCTGATGCGTGTTCTAAAAAGTTTTTAGCTGCTTGTGGGTTTTTTACTGCTAATTGCCGTGTAACACGTTCAATCATTTCTACCTGTTTATCAGCAGTCATCCAGTTTGTTTCTGCCCACACTTCGTCTAGTCTTGTAGCGTATCTAGGATCATCTAAATCTAAAGTACCGTCACTAAATAAACGGGCTTCTATATCAGCTTGTACTTGTTTTTCTGCCTCTTTGTTTTTACGTGTATCGTACTCTAAAACATATTTATCTATTGTTGGTCTAACTACTTCGTCAAAGCCTTCTTTAACAAATACATCTGTAGCTAACTGCCCGTATTGTCCTTCAAAATCTTGTCTTATTATACCTGCTATAGCTTCCGTGCTAACATCTTCGTCTCCGGCTTCTGGATTATTTAAACGAAAATGTAGTTGCTTTTGGTACTCATCGTGCAGACGTGCTCCTAAAGCTCTCTTCTTTCTTTTCCAATTTAATGGCGAAGCTAGAAACGGTATACTGCCTTTACGTACTTGTTTGTCTAATTCAGCTTCTGTTTTATTTAAATCTGCTTTTAATTGTTCAGGCGACATCCGAGCAACTTCTTCTTGGAACTGCTCAAACTCTATATCAGCTACTCGTGTGTACTGCTGTAACACTGGATTAACTTGACCCAACGCATCAGCTAAGTCCATCAACTTGTTACGTCCTGCTCGTTGAACTTGTATCCCGTACTGACCAGCCCGTTGAATGGTGGGTGATATACCGGGAACAGCGTCCCCTAATCCTTGTACTTGTACTCGTTCTCTAGCCATATTAACTTCTTGTTAAAACTGTAGATGTAGGCTCAAAGCTACCACCTGTACCTGCCCCACCGAAACCACCGCCCATCTGTTGCATCTGCAATCCAGTACCATACGCACCCACTGCACTTGTGGCAGTCTGTAACAATGCAGTCAAAGCACTAGGTCTGTTGATAGGTTGATTGATTCCGATCTGACGTTGAGTCGTCGCAAACCCTGCTTGTTCAAGACCCATACCTGTTGCTACTTGTCCTAGTTCTTGCTGTCTTAAAAGTGCTGACCTGTACGCTCCTTCTTGTCGTGTGTAGTCATCCATCAACGCTTGTACACTAGCTCCGGCAACACCTGCCTCTCCAGCAGATACTCTAGCTCGTGCTAATGCTTGTTGTGATTTACGACTAACTTGTTCCAACTCACGACCCACAGCTTCCTGCTCTTGTGCTTGACGCATACGAATGGAAGTTTGTTCTTGTAGGAAACGTTGACGTTCAGCTGCTGAGGCTTGTGCTTGGTACGCTGCTTGCTGTTTAGCTTGTCGCCTAGCACCCATATACTGAGCACCACCCGCTGCAACTGCAAGACCTGCTAATAACGCTGGATAACACATATCAATTACTTCCTCTCTAATATAAATGACATATACCCGTCGTACTGGCAATCGCTAAACTCTGCACCCAACCACTGCAACCACCTGTAACTCAACGTGTTAGTCTCCATTACGATGTTTGTTAAATAGTCAAAACCGATCATCATCTCGTCCACCCACTGCTTTGAATGTTTAAGAAAGTACTTCTTAGCGGTGGCCAATCGTCGTGTTCCTAATAACCAAACAACACCAACGTTCTCGTGAGGAGTGACACCAAAGCTGCAATACAAACCATCGTTACCTCGTAGTGAATAACACTTACTGCTTGTTTCAAACGATAGGTTAACTGCGTCCTTTGGGTGGTGCATTAGACCGATACATTCCATCATGTCCTCTTCTCTCATGTCGTCGTACAATTCGAACGCATCCATATCCGGCATAGCTTCCTCGACCCTAAGACCCATATCGTTTACTCCTTGGTATAACCATCGATTCAAACTCAGCAGCTAACAACTTACACGGCAACGCACTATCACTCTTTACTTCGATAGTCACCTTGTCGGGTTGTCCTTGTACTGCAAATCTGAAGTGACCGTCTTGTGGTTCGAACTCGTTTAATAAAAGATTAGCTCCCGTGATGTCAGGATTGAACACATACTTATAGGTGTCACGATACTCAGGGGTTACTTCCACAACAAAGTGTCCAGTGTCTGCGTAGTTGATACTACCGTTACGGATCGTTTGGAATGTATAATCAGAAGCACTACGTCCTCCTCGTTCCGTTGGTTGTTTTATTGCTTGGTTAGAGAACCTGTACAACATATTGTACGGCTTACCTATAACAAAGTACGTATCGTCGTTGTAAGTCTTACCTAGTGCCCACGCTGTTGCAGAACTAAAATCTGTACTAACAACCCAGTAATCTGTCCAATCAGCACCTGTACCCGGTTCAGTAGCAGCTGTAGAAGTGTGTACTTGAGTATCAGGATCAGTATGTACGCACTTATAAACTGTACCACCATTACTCACATAACTAGCTAACGCACCTGTTACATCCACCGTAGTGTTGTCCACCATAGTAATAGCTCGTTGCGTTCCTATCTTAGTATAAATCTCTATATCAGTACCAAGACTGACATTGTATGGTATGCCGCTTATACGTGTCTTCTTAGTCGAAGCGTTATACAAAGATACAGTAACATCGTTACCGTCTACCCTACTATCTAACAACAACGGATAACCTAGTCCTTCGTCCGTCAGTCCGTCTTCCAATGTCAAGAACTCTAGGTGTAACCCTTCGTCGTCCTTGGTTATCATGTACAACTTACTGTCTATGAAATCAAAACCAACAACGTCACGATCAAAGGTGAACTTCATCCAAGCACTTTGTATCTTCTCCTTGTTGCTCCAAAAGTATTTATATACGTACAACGTCTTCAGGTCGCTGTCTACACCGATACACAATGTATTCTCTGCTTGGCTACCTGCTATCTTACGTACATCTTTTGGTATGTACTTGGGTACTTGTTGTGTAACTTCCTCTGCATCAAACAGTTCTGTATTGTTATCAACAAAGTATTCATACATTCCTTCGAAGTCGTTACGTTTAAATGTAAAGTATATATAGTTACCGAGAGCTACGGGTTCTACGCTGTCTGATATATCGTACTCAGTAACAGGAGAGATAGCTACTGTCTTAGGACTTAGTACATCAGCACCACGCAATACGAACTGGGACTGCTTACTGAACAGCATCAGCTTCTCTTGGAACGGTATAGCGTGTTGTAGGATAGCTACCTTGGTGTGACTGAGTCCGACGTCTATCGGTGCGCTGTCTAACAGCTGCTGTGTGGTAGTCCTGAAGAAGTTAAAATAGTTGTCTGCTTCGCTAAAGATAACAGATGTATCAGTAACAAACCCTAAGCGGTTCTTGAAGAAGAAGACGTCGTTGATAGTTTGGTCTACAAAAGATGGAAATGGATTGGTGATGTCGTCACCTGCTTGCCTTTGGATGTACGAAGTAGCTCGTTCAAAATATTGTATATCAGATTTCCATGGAGCAGCTGAATTAACTGCCGTCGTCACTACCCAATATCTTTTCCAATCAGCAACTCCGTCTCCGTCGTCATCTACCGTACCTCCGGGTTCGTTACTACTATTAGATACGTGAGGTTCTACTAAGTTATAAAATACACCGTTGTGTTTAACAACATTACTTCGTTCGTTTGGTGTTTGAAGCGTAAAACTGTTTACTTTCCCCGTTATTGTGTCGTATGAATCAATAACAAGAACGACAGGCATAGTAGTTACATTTAAAGATGTATTTATTCCTTTGTATTCTTTACTTGATTCTAAACCTCTTACCCATCCAACCGTTTCTACCCAACTGCCTTCTCCAAAATCTTCCCCGTCTTTAGTTTTAAATATAACATAGTAGTCGTCTTGGTCTATGTCTGCATCTCCTCTTATCTTTACTCTAAATCTATTGAAGCAGTGCTTGGGCAGGTCAGTAATACTATCAACTTCTTTGTAAGCAACTTTCAGTGCTTGGTCAGCTAGACCGTCTTCTGTACGAATAGTAAAATCAGTATCTGCGGAAATCTTAATTACCGAACCTTTTCTAGTTACTTGAAAGTTTGAGTTCGTCAACGATACAGAATTAATCGCAGGTAATACATACCCCGGAGTGCTGTTATCTATATCTTCATATTCAGACCACTCCAATGCGTCACCACCGCCAAAACCGCCAAACTGACTTGCTGTTATTTTTCTAATTATTAACTTATATGTATTAGTCGCTAAAGTGCTATCGTAGTTAATACCTCTGTGAGTCAATATGTAACTAGCTAACGAACCCCCACTAAATACACACGTACCTTTCGTTCCTGTTGCTAGTTTTGTAGTGTGCGTAGCATCTGTGTATTGATCTATGAAGAACTCATATTTAACAGTTGTTACCGGCTTCGCAAAAACTAAAACACCGCTGGGCTTATGTGTACCACTATCCTCAAAACCGCTGCCTCCTCCTATTTCTAAATCAACTACACCGAGTCCTTGTTGACCCGCCAAATAATCCTCTAATATGAGTTCTAAATCTTCAGCGATAACAGCTGTATCTGAATATTCTCCACCTTTACTTCCTTGAGCATCTCCACTTTCGTAAGTATGTCCAGCACTCGGCGGAAACTGATCGCTTTGTAGACCTGTTGGTGAACTGCTTACTGTAACTAATTGATTGTCTAAGTATATATCGTAGTTCTTTTCGTAGTCGCCAAGATTAACAGTAATTATAGCATCGTACTCTAAGTCTTTGCTTTTTAAAGCGTCACTATCGTCTACTTGTACCGTCTTCCTCTTATTAACAAGAAACGTATAGTCAGCTACAGTCAACGCTCTCAGATCGTTCAACGGATCAGTAACAGAAGTACCAAGACTAAGATAGCTGTTAGCAATAGATGTAACGGTAACAGGTATAGATGTACCTAACGATACGTCGTAAGCACTAACACCAGCAGGAATACCTAACGATACATTACCTAACGATACGACTATAGCGTACTGGTTGGTTTCGTCCCGTTTAACAAAGTGTGTGAATATATTAGCTGTACCGTCTGTGTCTAAATTCTTTACGTAGTTGGTATTAGGACGTTTCTTTAGTCCCTCAACAACAGTAGCCCAAGCATTGATCTGTTCGTCGCACTGACCGGGATAACGCAGATTGTCAGGCTGCTGCGATACACCTTGGGCTAAGTTAGGTACGCTATTTACTAACAGAGGCATTACCTGTCAAGCACACGCATTACGCTGTAGTTATCAAAGATAGTACGGTCTGCATTCTCGGAGTCACTATCAATAGCCCGTGCTTTCGCTTCCACTTCGTCCCGTAGTGCAAATCCTTCGATCTCACGACTACCAAGAAAACGATTACTGAATATACGGGCAGCTTTAATAGTGATGTAGTTTCTAAATTGTTCAGGTATCTCTGTAAAGTCTAACTGAAAAGTAACAGAGGCTTTTACCTCTTTTGTCCAGACGTCTGTGTGATTCTTCCTGTCGTATAAAGTATTACCACGTTGTACAGGATCGACGTCTGTATATATCTGTGGGTCTAAGTCTATGGTTAACACGTTGCTAGGTAAAGTAATCTTACTGTTAGTCGCATCGGGAGTGAATGGATATTCGTGCTCCGTGTTAAAGTGCCAACCTTCTGACTGTACGGCTCTACTCGTTTCGTCTAACACATTCTCTGCTTGAACCACAGTGATCGGGACAGCAGTGCCTCCTAACGTGTTAACGGGTGCTTCGCCTATAACGGCAATCATTGTGTTTACCGCTTCGAGTTTAGTTGTAAGAGCCATTGTAATAAAGGTTTCGGTAGAAGGGAGCGGAACGAATCACAGACCTCCCAACACCGAGAGAGTGGTTACTTCTGAAGTTCGATAGCACACTCAGGACGGAGAACTCCGTGACCCATAGCATACTTCGCAACGAAAAGCGTACCTTGACGCTCAATTTGGTACTCAGATTCAGTAGCCAAGTCGAGCAGTTTAACTGTTCCAACAGCAGCGGAATGAGAAACAATACCAAGCGTGTTAGTAAAGTTTCCGTTGTATCCTACACCACTAGCACCGAACACATCGTTGTCAGCAGCGCCGTCACCAGTAGAAGTACCGCTGAGGTCAGTTGATGGAATGTGGTTGGACTTGTAGATAGTGATACCTGCAATCTGTGGGATTGATCCAGAAGCGATGCTTCCTAAACCTCCGACGTCTTTATTGACAGCAGAAGTAGAGATAGCGAGCGTTCCTGCACCACCAGTGATTAACTTGTAGTACTCTTGAGGACGAAGAACGCAGAAACGACCGTCACTAGGAACATCGTTTTCGTCGAGCTTCTGAGCAGCAGTAAACAGAGCAGCTGTTAATTCAGCACCTGTAGGATCAGTGTTGTCTGCATCATCAAGTGAGTCAGCACCTGTACCCATTGCGTTAGCAGAAACATCGAGAATACCACCAGTCTTACCGCCTGTTACGACAGCAGCGGAACGAGCAGCAGCGATGAATACTTTAGCAAGAGCAGTATCGAAACGAACAGCAAGAGCTTTACCCAACTCGTTAGCATATACTGAACGAATGTCGTAGTGGTTCTTTACGTCGTCGATGTTAGCCAAGAAAGTAGAAGCAACAAGCATCTTATCGATGTTAATTACTCGCTCAGACTTTCTGATGTCACTAAGGTAGCTGTTACCACCGTCAGCGATGTTTTCACCGGGTGTGTGGTAAGAAGCACTAGCGATTCCTGTTACAGGGAACTGAGCAGACTTTCCGCTTTCGATGGTTCTGATTGTGTGTAGAGGCTTGAAGATGTTGCTTTCTTCGAAGGTTTGCAAAATCTCTCCGCTGAACTTTTTAAGGAACAACGCATTGTCTTGAGCAAAACTTCCATCAGAAGTAGCATCATTAAAACCTACACGTGAGGGGGATGTATTTCCATTAGCCATGATTTATAATCTCCTATATTACGTATGTTATTATTGTATTTGTTATGATGACTTTCACTTCGTTCGTTCGCACAGGATTGTCCTCCGCAGAGGGTCGAGGGACTAGTAGTCGCTAGTTGTCTAATTAAATATGTTACCGATTACTATAAGACCAACAAATGCACCAATTGTCAACACTAGGACTTTCTGACGCTGTGGTAGATCGTTGTAGATTCTAAGTAATCTTTCTATTTGATATTTCATCTTTTGCTTTCTTGTGTACGTATCTCGTATATATGATTGGTATGACATTCCACAAGACTACACCGATAAGGCACAGCTTTAGCAAGCCATAAATTTCGTTCAGCATACCGTCAAAAAACCCGTTATCCATTGACGCATCTAGTTGATTATTAACGAGTTGCTTAATATCTCCTTCACTTAACGCCTTGACTTGTTCCGTTAAATGTTTGTTTTCTTCCATGTATTTGGCTGTTTCTCCCACACCCCAACCAAGTGCAGCAGCTCCCGCAGCAACGCCCGGTCCTCCTAAGCTACCTACTGCTGCTCCACCCGTAGCTCCGAGAGCCGGATAAAATGATGCCTTGGAACAACCCGCAAAACTCCCCATAACCGATAAAAGGAAGAAAACCAAAGCGAGTCGTCCAAGGCATCTGTTCACCTTACTTATGAATGAAAGACATTATATATTACTCACAGCCAGTCGTCTGTCAATCTCTTGATGATACGCTTTGTCACCACTACGATAACGTGGGTCTGACTGTGCACGTGCTAATTCTTGCATACTCTTAAACGGCATGGTTGATGTACCGCTTACTGAGCCTTGCACTAAAGTTTTTGGACGACTGCCTGTAGCATTCTGATAACGAGCGTATAGTCCTTGTACTGCTAACTTCGCTTGTTGTACTGACCCAGACGTAACGGCTTCGTCAAACGCATCGACCTCTTCGGATGGTAAGTGTTCGTTTGCCCATTCAGCCATCTGATCGTATTCACCACCTGCCACTCCTTTGATCTGGGCTTCTTCTGATTGTAATAAAGCTTGTTGACCAGCTGCGTAACTATCGACGAGATCACGTGGTAGTCCTACTTTTTCAAGCTTTTGATAAGTTTCTTCAGACAGTTGACCGTCATTCTCAAAGAACTCCTGACTAGCTTCCACAACAGCTTCGTTATAATTACCAGCTTCTGGCTTGTCGTTTTCATTCTCGGTCTCTTCGGTTTGTTGTGGTTCTTCTTCTTGTTGCTCTTCGGAGGCGGGTTGTCCAAGTTTCTTCTCAAGCTCACTATAAGCGTTCGCCATGTCTTCCGCTGACTTGAACTTTTCAGGTAACCATTCAGGACGTTCCGTTTGTTGTTCTTCCGTAGTCTCAGCAACTTCGTCAGTCTGAGCTTCTTCGGGTTCGATCTCATTCGGTGCTTTCTCGTTAATCTCTACTCGGTGTAGTTCTGCCATAATTTATTATTCCTCGGTAGGTTGTTGTTGTTGACTTGCCATGTACTGCTCCTGTGCAGCATTGATAGCGGGTGCTACGGCAGGGCTTCCCAACTTCATCATCATCTCTTGTTGTTGTTGCATCTGCATAGCTTGTTGAATCTCTTCTTCCGTCTTAATCAGTCCCTCAGTTTCTATACCAAGAGCAGTAGCACGACGCTTGAAGTAATCAGATACGTTAAGATATTGATTGACTGCTTGTGGTCCCACTACCTGATTAGCACCAGCAAGAAACATATCAAGACGATTAAGATCATTACCACGACCCAATGCTTCCACACCAGTGACGATGGTAGGTTTAACAATATCCTTGGGTAGCTTAGGTAGTCGTTTCTCTTTGGACATACGATCCATTAAACGAGTGACGATAGGCAGTTGCATCTCCTGAGCTAAGAGAGAGTAGAGACCACCGAGGGCAGCTTCAAGCTCTTGGCTTAACATCCGTATCTCCTCGGCAGTCACTCTCTCGGCATCTCTAACAACCCCCGATGTCAGTAGAAAGGCTTGGCTCAATCGATCTGTTATACCAGCCATTGTAGTCTGTGCTGTCCGTAGATCGTTGAACTTATTAAGTTGTAAGACGGAGACGTCTCCTTCGCTGCCCTGCACAATCGCACCGTTAGGAGCTTCAGCCAGTGTTCTTGCCCGTGTCGTTCCGTTAGGATTGACCATAAACAATACCTTAGCTGCTGCTGCACTGGCTTCTACGATTGATTTAGTTAACGACTCCAACGAGCGGATGTCTCCGATATACTCTTCAACAAACCCACGTCCGTAGTCTTCTCCGTCTATTTGAGTGTAACGCAAGGGTAGCCACGGGGACTTTTCTAATGGATAACGTCCTACGCTTTCCTCGATAAGCATTCCCTTTACGTCTTGATACACTTTAAATTCATCATCTTCACGCACGATAGCAGTGTACAAATCACACGTGTTTTCTTTCTCTTGTCTGTACACTTCTTCCCGTACCGACTCAGGTAACATCATAGGTGCTACTGTTTCTTTGACAGCTATGTGTGTAACGTTACCCATTGGATCACGCTTAACAACGTAACGATCCAACTTAAACGTTCTCATACCTCCTTCATCCGGGAGATATAACAAAGCGTTACCCGTGATTAACAAGTTCTTGAGTGCTTGGAATATACCGTTCCTGAAGTTCTGTACTTCTACTTCCTGTGATACACTACGCTCTACATCAGCTAAAGCTTTCTCTAAGTCTGTACGTAGTTGCTCTGCGCCCTCTTGTCCCAGTTCAGCTTTGGCTTTGTCTAGTTCGTATCTATCTATAACAAGACGAAAGAACGGAGCGTTCGGTGGTAGTAAAGCTAACAATAACTTAGACGATAGATTCAGAACACCACGTGCTCCGATGCCTTGGTACGGTGTGTAGTATTTAGTGGCGTAGTTATGCCCGTCAGGAGGCAGTACATAGGGTAGGGTTAACTCTGACGATTGACGTCCTCTGTCTAAAAACGACCACCGCTGATTTTCTAACGAATGGTATAACCCTTGTGCTGTCTCCTGTTCCATAACTTAGATAGGATCGTCAGACCACTCTTCGTTAGCTAGTATAGTCAACATCTCAGAACGATCATAGGTAGTCTTACCTGCGAGAAAGCTAGGCGTGCCGCCTTCAAACTTAACAAAGGTCTGTGTACCAGCTAGATTGTATCTAAGCGTATCAGCACTTGTCTCAAGCACTTGGTTAAAATCTACGGAACTAACTTCCGAAGCGTCGATGATTACGTAGTTTCTCATGATTTATTAAGTTGGTACATCAGTTGAGAAGGTTGGCCCGTTAGTTAGTGTTCCGTTATTCCCTCCACTTCCTTGGTCAGTGATTGTTGTGCCTGTACCTCCGTCGTTATCTCCCATTCTCCACCAATGTACGGGACTGAGTGATGAAAGGTCAGCAGGCGCTCCGCTGTTGTAAATAGCAGTTATATCCGTACTTGTTAACGCGCTAGACCAAAACGCTACTTCATCGGCTAGTCCGTTCATTTCGTAGCCTGAGAAAACTTGTGACGAACCGACCCAAAAGTTTTGACCCGATGAAGATGGCATGGATGCGGAACGAGTACCCGTGTCAGAAAGACTTCCGTCGACGTATAGTGTGCAGTTATTTGTACCGTTTCCGTCCTTGATAACTGCGATGTGATAATATTGCCCCGTTGATAAAGTTGAACCGCTTGTCAAAACTTCGGGGGAACCTAAATACACTCCTAGCGACCCGCCTGACTTCAAGTAAAAAGAAAATCGATCCGCTGAGTCTATTCCCCCTGTTAAAAACAAAGTGTTATCTGCGTCAAATTTGAACCAACCTGAAAGCGTAAAAGAGTCTGTGCTATTCATTGCCGTGACAGTACCGCAATCTATATAATCATCTGAGCCATCAAGGTCTACAGAGTAGGTGTTACTGAATGGAGGTACAGTAGGACTAGCGATTATTCCGCTACCAATGCTAGGAAGTATAAGTGCCATCTCTTAGGACGCTGTGTCCCCAGCTAGAACAAAGGTGTCAGCAGCATAAGCAAGTAAACTAGCAACGCCGTACTGAGCATTGATCTTAGTGTGCGACTGTCTGTTGTTAATAGTAGTCGAAGAAGCGCTAAAGCTTACTTGTCCTGCTCCCTTTTGTACGAACGAACAATTGAATCCTACTCCTAATCCACTCGGTACTGTGACTGTTACTGCACTAGCATTATCAAGTACTACGACCTTGCCATTGTCACTAGATAGAAGCGTGTATGTAGTTCCTGTCTGATCGTTGATGGATGCGTCAAATCCTAGTATCGCTTCTCCGTCGAAGTTGCCGTCTGTTAAATCTCCTGCTGATACTGTCACCGCTCCCGTCTGTCCTGCCACCGATTGCACAGGTGCTAGGGTCATCAGGTTAGTAGCGGTTACTTTCTTAGTTGTGGGTGTGCCTGATACGTCATCCACGATAGCCATTATATCGGCTCCGGCTGGACTCGGCAGGTCTGTAAGTTCTGTAATTTTTTTATTAGCCATGATTTTTAAATGTTAAGATGATATAACCCTTGTGCTGTTTCGTGCATATTTAGATAATTTCGTCGCTCGTCCACTCAGGCCCACTCAAGATGCTTAGTATCTCTTCTTGATCGTACTCCGTCTTGCCGAGCAGAAAGAATGGTTGTGTGCCTTCGTACTTAACGAAAGTCTTAGTGCCGTCCAATGAATAACGAAGTGTGTCGGCAGATGTTTCAGCTACTTGGTCGAAGTCTACCGAGCTAACTTCCGATGCGTCTATTATGCAGTATGTTCTCATGCTATATAAATGGAGTCAGGAGCTGTGCTTAAATCTTTAAAAGCTGCACCGTTGGTTAATGTACCGTTAACTAAAGTAGAAGCATTTCCATCGTCAGTAACGGTAGTACCAGTTCCACCATCTCCGTCACCCATTCTCCACCAGTGGTCAGGGTTTAATCCTGAAAGGTTAGCTGGTGTAGTGCCTGTATAAATACTTGATATATTACTTGATTGATCTGAACCCCAAATTGCAACTTCATCAAACTCACCATCCGTATAATAACCTGAAAATATTTGTGTGCTACCTACTTTTAAATTTTTCCCCGCATTAGAGGATAAAGTAGAGGGGACTGTAGTGCTTGTATCTTCTTGTAATCCGTTTATCCAAATAGAAGCATTAGTTCCGTCTTTAAAGATAGCTACATGATACCAAGTATCGTAAGACAAAGCGGTAGTTGAAGTAAGAACAGAAGACGCTCCCATATAAACATCTATGTTACGAGAATTATTTAAAAAAGGCATGAACCTATCACTCGAACTTGTACCTGAAGCTAAAATCATATCATTAGACCCTGAGTGGATTTTGACCCAAAGAGTTACTGATAGAGCAGACGCACTTGACAACTCTGCTATATCTCCATTCACGCCAATGTCCAAATAATCGTTACTGCCGTCTAAAATTATTCCGTAATGGTTGGTTAATGTAGGATAAACAGTTATATCTTTATCGTAAACTTGCCAATTCGTTCCATCTGATACTTCGATAGCTTTACTTGTGGTGTTAAATTTACAAAGCCCGATTGAGTGACTATCTCGACTAGCTGTTGTGTGTGTTGTAAGTGTACTCATAAATTATACAGTTGAATCGTTGTTATATAAAAACCATCTATCACCATCCCACACATACAACTTGTCGGTGTCTTTGGCGTGTACGATGGTGTAGTCGTCTGCTCCTGAGTCGGAGATAAAGTCAGACTCGTTGTCAAATACTTGAGCGGTTGGGAATGTTAAGGTGCTGTCGTGAATTGTGTCTAATACAGTGCCACTGACATTCGCTTGATTATGGTCATTAGCATCTAAAGTAGCAGTAACTCCTGATCCTAAAGTAGCTGAATTTTGAAGGTTGAAAGTTATAACAGTATCTGAGCCTGTGCTTAAAGTCTGACCCGTAGCTACTGTAAGTACAAGTGTACCTGTTGACTGCGTCCAAGAACCAGCACTACCAAATACAGACGCTCCCGCCCCACTTAAAGTTAAGGAACCGTCTACTGTTTGTGAGCTTGTTAATCCAGCAAGTGTGATAGAACCGCCAGCAGAAATATCAATACCGGGCTGTACCGTAAATGTAATTGTATTCGTCCCGCTTGTTTGAGAATTAGAATCACTCAATGTTGCCGTCTCAAAAGAAGAAGGTGGTACAGCACCACTAGCTGGTTCAAATTGTAATATGTCTCCGTTCTCTGCTGTTAATGGTTCAGCTAGTTCTGTCGTTAACGCTCCGTCTATAGAGGGAGTAACACCGCTGTCTGCATCAGCATCAAAGCCGTACAACTCACCAAACGCAGGACGTAGGAATCTGTTAGGCAGAAGCTGTGTACCGCTAGGTGGACGTGCGTCCGATGTAAACGTCAGTCCCATTAAAGAGAATCAACTGTACCAGTAGAGAACACGCTGTGTGTACCGCTGGTGTAAGCTGTGATGTTAGCTCTGATCTTTTCGTAGTGACCGTGGTCATCTCTGATCATTACATCTCCGGCAGCGGTTACGTCTTCAGAGTGGATCGTTCTCCATCCTCCCCCAATGTATCCCTGAATGGCTATGGTTGCTGTACCGCTGACTGTAGTAGAGATTACAAATGTATATCCCTTAGTACGCTCAGACCCGAACGAACTACCCGCCCCTGCTGATGTAGCATCTGAGAGTAGTGTCTTTTTATCTAGTGTGCGAAGGCTCATGTGTTATATTATTACTTTGTTTTATTGTGAAAGTTGTACGCCAGTCTGACCAGCAGCTGCTCCACCCATTGAAACACTAGGACGACGAACAGTCAATTGTTGTGTGCCTCGACGCTTCTTAGGTTCCGCTCTCATAGCTCGTTGAGTAACAGCACGTTCCGCAGTAGGTAGCGGGGGAGGAGGTGGTGCTGGTGGTGGTGGAGGAGCAGGTACGGATGGTGAGCTAAAGCACATGACTATTGTTTGGTTACTATGTTATCTTGAAGTTGTTCGTCGTATATCTGTTGTAAATAATTAATTACACTACGTTGTCCTACTTTAAACCATACCAATCTATCGTCGTCTGTCAACAGCGGACATTTATCCGGGTACAGCTTGTCAAGCTTATCTATTAAATCTTTGCTAAGTGCTGGTAATACTATTTCTTCAGTTGTCATCTTTTTCTATATCATCCAGTTCTATTGGTAAATTACCACGTTTTATTTGATCCTTTGTCCACAACCACGCTGACGCATTCCACAAGATCGCACCTGCATGATCCTCCGTTTCGTCTCCTTCAGCCAACGCTAACAAGTGTCTGAACATACTGTCGTACAGTCTAGTTAACGGGAATCCTTTTCTCCAGTTGTTGTCTCCGTAAAGTTTGCCGCCATCTTCAAATCTTTTGGCGAGACTGCGTAAGGCGATTGGAGGAATAAGCGAGGGTCGTCCCCGTCCAATGTCCCCGTCACGTCTAGCACCTGTGGTGAAATCTTTAGTATATCCTTGGTTTGGTAGTTTCTCGGTGTCCATAGTTTTTTTATTGTGTTAGTTCTAAAGCAATAGTTATCCGCTTGCAGTAGTCGTGCCATCCACGCATTCATCAGTGCGTCGTTCTCGGTGAGTCCTACATCTTCGTAGCATTTCTTCACCACATCCCAATCGTATCCTTCTTTTTCAAGTAGACGTTTAGCAGTGACAGCTCCCACTTTAGGTACACCGCTGTATCCATCTGTTGCGTCACCCGTAAGTGTTTGTATCAGGTGGTATCGGTCTGCTTCTTCCTGACTGACGTGATGCGTTTCGTCTTTGTTGAAGTCGTAGTAGATGCCCGGTACGCTTTTGAAGTCTTTGTCAATGGAGACGATAATCGTTTCCTCATCCATCTTTTTGTCCGTTGCCAGAATTGATATGATGTCATCAGCTTCTAAGTTCGGCCATAGTTGACCGTCCATTTCTTCTATTATCCACTTCTTTACTTGTTTTAATATGATAGGTAATCGACTCTTTGATCTGTTAGATTTGTAGTCGGGATTAAGAATACGACGATAGTTAGCCCGATCAGTCAAAGCCATAACGATGTCGTCTGCTTGTAACTTCTCTTTGAACTCTTCGACGCGATTAACAATACGAGCTTTGGCTAGTGCCATGTCTGCGTGTACTGTCCACATCTCCTCCTTCCACTCAATTGATTCCTCGGCTATTACTGATGCTTCAAACGCTAACACGTCAGCATCAATCAATAATGTTTTATTCATAATATAGGCTCCAGTTGTCCTGCCATTTCTTGTACTTCGATGTACTGTCAGGTGCTGGGTTTAGTTTTACGGTTTTAGATTGTATTTCATTTCTTGGTATCATCCACCACGTGTCTTCAGGCACAACATATATACCAACAACATCGATGTCGTGTGACATATAGTCTTTATTCTCACAACCAACGGATGTGACACAGCTATAACAATTCTTAGCCGGAGTAGCCCGTGTGTTGGTTGCTTTGATTTGTACCTTTAGAATACCTGCTGGACACGTGACGATCATATCCCACGGCATTGGTGTTACAGGTAGGTGTGGTTCAAAGTTCCGTTCCAAACATTCAGTGATAAACTTTTGTTCAGCTATTGCTCCTGTTCGCTGGGATGATGAGGACGGCATAGGTAGGTTGAGGTCAACAGTATCGTATAATTCTGCAACCTTCAAGTGCCAATCGTATTCAAGCTCAACCTCCATTGTAACCTCCTTGTGTTAACCATTTATACATTGTCCTGAGAATCTCAGGATTGTCTTTTACTTTCCCCATCGCTGAATTACAAGGGTTACACAACAAACCTCTAACCTTTCCAGTTAAATGGCAGTGATCTACATCTAGATTCCTACCGTTGGTTGTATAATCCTTCCCGCATATACCGCATTTGCTGTCTTGCTCCGAAAGCATTCTATCATAGTCTTCAGGCGTGATTTTATATCTTTGCCATAAATGAGATTTACGTTGACGTCGCTTTTGAGCCGGGGGGTTTTTGTCTTTACTTTTGTAGTAACGCTTACGCTTACATGGCATACAAGTGTGTCTTCTTCCATCGCCTCCGGCCTCTCTAGATTTCTTACACTTCTCCATCTCCTCTAGAGGATAGTATTTTCCACACTTTTTACATAACTTGGTTTCCATCAGTGTGTCTGTGCCCACGTCTCTCCGATCTTTGCTTCCCCGTCCAACATGACATTTAGTTTTAACTCTTTACCTGCTGCTCTTATCGCATTGACTGCAAGCTCACAGAACACACTTGCTTTGTCAGGTTGTACCTCTGCTTGGAACTCGTCGTGGACGTTAGCAACAAAGCTGTACTCTCTACCGTGTTGCCACTTCAAAGTGATTAGACGTTTAAACAATTCAATCAAAGCTACCTTCATACACACAGCACCTGCTGATTGTAACAACATATTCAACGCAGAGTGTGGCGAACGAACGGGAAGTATGCGATAATCTAACCCTATCAGCTTACCACCTTTTAAGACTTTGTATTCGATTGCTTCTTGTAGTTTAGCTAACGCAGGTATGTTTCTATAGAATCTTCTCTTTAACTCCTGTCCTTCCGCAGCTCCGCCCCCTACGATTTCCCCAATTAGTTGATCTCCGGCACCATACAAAAGAGCGTATATAAATGTCTTAGCTTGTGAACGTTCCGCTAATCCAGCAGCCTTTTGGTTCCTTGTATGAACATCTCCTTCGATAACTTCTCTAGCGTATTCACCGCCGTCATAGAAAGCTAGGTAATGTGCTAACATCCGTAGTTCTAAACCACTAGCATCACATCCAACTAACTTGTATCCATCTCCAGCCTTAAACAGATCACGACACTCTTCTCCATAGTCCATGCCAACTGCTGGAACTTGTGCTAGGTTGGGAAAGCTGTGAGTACATCTACCTGTTACCGCACCATTAGTGTTTACTCTACCGTGTATTCGTCCGTTCTTCATCAGTTTTAACCACGCTACATTACCTTCAGCTAACTGACCAAGACGTTTCTGCACTGTCAGGTATTCAAGAAGTAACGATGCAAACGGATGGTTTATTCTTTCGAGGGTAGCACCATCCATCTTTATCGTCTTACCGTCAGGTTGCACAGGTATCTCTATTCCTAAATCCTTAAACCTTTGTTTTATTTCGTGGCGACTACCGGGATTAAACGGTACTATCTTAGTTTTGTTAGCTAACTTGACTGCATCTTTAACTAACGTCTGCTTCAAGTTACGACTCTTTAGTTGCTTCTTTAGTTCCGTCTTGGTTGGTGCTGAGATTATTTCGAGTCCGTCGTTCCATTCAATCTCTAACGACCAACCACTCGGCGTCTTCATCTCCTCTTGCTTGGACGGAAACTCTTTCTGTAGTTTATCCAGAAGATCAGCACGAACACTAGCAAGTTTCATCTCCAACTTCTCTGCTTTCTCGATGTCGAACGCGAACCCTTGCTTCTCTTGTAGCCTCATCAGGTACGCAAACCAGTGCTCGTTCTCTAACATCTTAACATTAGGATTCTGCTGCATGAGATAGTCATATAGGATTTGTGTTACGATTGTGTCACGCTCGCAGTATTTCCTCATGTCCTCGTTGTAACTGTCAAACGCACCTTCTTCCTCACCGTAGGATAGCTTAGTTAGCTTGCTTAATCGTAATCCCCAAGCTCTCAACGATTGACTACCCGGACCAAAGTCTTCATTAAACTTCTTCTCAACTTTAGCGTACAGGTATTCTTTAACACATCTGTCGTAAGCGGTTGATCCTTTCTTAAATCCCTTTTGTTCCGCTAACATGTGCGCTGCTGGTCTATGTGGTTCACACAGTTTAGTTCTTTTGATTATATCTCTATCTCTAATGTCAGGGTGTATGCACTTAGCCATGACCATCGTGTCCAATACTTTAACAAGCGGTGGATGGAAGCTGTACAGTTTACCAAGAGCAGGTATGTCAAAACCAAGGACGTTGTGTCCGACGATATGATCTGCTTTAGCTAACTCATTTAGTCCGTTTCGTATGCCAGCACCGTGATATGTAATCATCTTGGGTGTGGTAGGATCGTAGATAGATAGACAGTGAACCGTGTCAAGATCTGTCAAGTTCGACCAGTCCTCTATCTTATTCGTTTCTATATCAAAGAATAGTGTTTTCATGTCGCAACGTAATCAACTCCTCTAGCATCGTTAAATGCCTGTTCGATCTCAGACAATACCTTATCGTAATCATCTTTATAGTAGTCATGTACCTCTATATCTTTGATATGTTCTAAGTCGCTATCTTGTAAGGTTATAGCCATATCTATAAGTTCGTTTGGCTTCTCTTCACCATATACGTTCTCGCCCGGTCTTCCTCTGTCTATCCATCGCTTCTCTATAGCATCGTGTAAAGCATAGAAGTTCCTGAAATAATACTTTTCGTCATCGTGCTTCCCTTTGCCTTGTATAACTATTTGTTGATCTAGTCCCATGTTAATTGTTCTCCTTTTTAGAATGGTTCATTGTTGGTTGTTGTTGTATCTTCGTATGTCATTATTGCGTCTTTAGCTATATCCTCTATTGTCCCTGCCCAAAACTCTAAGTAATCTTGATCAGGTAGAGGTTCGTTTCTCGCTGCTTTGTACAGTAACTCAGAAGCGTGTAATACCATGTGAGCCAATTCAAAATCTAACTCGTATATTTCTTCGTTCATTTAGAATGGTTCATTGTTGGTTGTATCTTCGAAGACGTTCTTGTCCTCTGTGTATCGTCCGGTTTCTGTGTCGTAATTAAGTGTGGTGCAATGTCCTGTCTGTCCGCTAAATCTATTCTTTAACACACGAACACGGGTCTCATTGCTTGTTGTCTCAGCTTGTTGATTCCGTTCCAAACCGATTACCATATCACTTAGCTGTGCTATAGCCTGTGACCCACGTAGATGGTGTAGACTTACTCGTCCTCCTTCTTCGTGACCACTATCCACTCGCTTCAAGTGACTGACCAACACCATGCCACACCCGGTCTCTTCAACAAGACTACGCAGTTTGGTCATCGTGTTATCAATCAATCGTCGTTCGTCATCTCCTGCAATACCACTGATAACAATGCTTAGGTGATCTAGGAATATCCATTTACAATCGAATCCTTTTATCAGATAACGTATCTTACCCAGCAAGTTGTCACTGTCCATACTTCCGAAGTGATCGTAGGTGTAGAACTTTCCGTTCCCTACTGTCTCTTCAAACGCAGGACGTAACGCTTCCGTGTCTAGTTGTTCGTCTTCTAGGTGTAATGGTTTGTTCAGATGGATGCCCATGATTCCAAGAGCTGTACGCCTGACGGATTCCTCCAGTGCTATATAACCTACCGTCTCGCCAAGACCTAGCAGGTGATGAGCAACCTCACGACAGAACAGAGACTTTCCTATTCCACTACCCGCGCATACCG
>Ga0208428_1000094_pt1 | contig 40024 bp, 53 predicted proteins | sample DEB08_DNA_11_FD_184535 | JGI IMG/M metagenome (GOLD analysis project Ga0208428, IMG submission 184535) | Aqueous microbial communities from the Delaware River and Bay under freshwater to marine salinity gradient to study organic matter... | ecosystem: Environmental > Aquatic > Marine > Coastal ... | reverse complement strand
TCTAATGTCTCTGCTACTCTTGGCGGTCTTACAGCACCTTCGGGAACTGCTGCTGCCACTATGAATGCTGGCACATACTCCCAAACAACTGACGGGAGTGCCTTTTCTTTTAGTGAGACATTCAACAGCGGAGACGCAATCCCATCAGGAACGACCGTTTCTAGCGGTGTGGTTGGAACCTTACCCGCATTTGGAAACGTCACCACAACTGCTGGTGGGGTGGCTGGTTCTCTCGCTGGTACTATCAATTCTGCTGGCACAATGTCGTTGACTGCTGGTGGTGCTGGTACAAGTGCTACAGGTCAATTCGTTGCTGAAATCACCATTAGATAACTTGGTTAAATAGTCATGAATAGATTAACAGGGGCAGTCGGTCTTGGGTTGATCTTAGGAGCATTACATGGGGCAGCACAGGCTGTCCCAGTCGTTCCTAACTTTACCCAAGGATCAATGACTAGTCATACAGAGACGACACAAAAGATTGTAGAAACAATCAACTCAATGGATTACAACACAGGGTATCAATACTCTGTAACAGGGAGTGGAATTACAGCATCGGGTTCTTTACAACCAGGCACAGGTGCTAATACTGTAACTATAGACGGCGTGACTTCAACATGGACAGGAATAACAACCAAACCGAACTTTACACAGACAACACCAGGCGGAGCGTTTCAGTTCACAGAATCTTACCAAGGTCCTGGTTTAAGCAATCAAACAATCATTCAAAGAACCACAGAAGTTCAAAGCATCACAGATACCACAAGTATCTTCTCGCAGTAGTTCTTAGTGGATTATTCCCAAGTCAAGCACTCGCTGAAACTGTGGGTGGTGTTAGCGCCACAGCTGCTCCTGTTGCTAACTCTTCAGGTAGTGTTACTAATCAAGCAATACAAGTTCTACAAGGTCCATACATCACAAACACTTATGGTGGTGGGATCCAGTGTCAGGGACCTACTATGAATATCACTCCATATGTGACTGGTTCTGCTTCTAAGCAATCACCATACGAACCATATTACTATGATCCTGTCTATGACATGAGAGACATGGATGAAGATGGAGCACCTGACAATCCTGGTGATGTATTATATCAAGTTCCTGTAAGAACAGGACAAAAAGATAACTACAACCTAGGTGTTGGTTTCTCTATGACATGGAGTAGACCACTAGATCAAAAACTACAGGATCAATGTAAAGAAGCAGCTGCTGCTAACATCGATTTGATGAAGCAAACAACTGCTAACAAGAGATTAGATTTTGAGATTGCTAGACTAAAGAATTGTGGTGAGTTGATGAAGCAGGGTATCATGTTCCACCCACGCTCACCTTATTATAAAGTGTGTGCTGATGTAGTGGTTAATAATGTTACTTACATCAAACCACATGTTCATTCTATCCCTTCGGTTTCAAGACCGAACGGAGTGCCCGAATCGCCTGTGTCCTCTCGCGCTGAAGATCTTGGCGCTCCGCTACAGACAGGACGGGAACAGACTTCCCCCTGATAGCAGCAATCTTTTTCATCACTTTCTTGACCGTTGGTTTGATAACCTTTAGTAGGATATCTGCCAACGGTTTTGCCATAAGTGCTGATGCTGTAGCCACTACAGCAATACCACCAGTTGTTACAACAGATCCAGGAGAAGGAAGACCAGCAATTACTTGCTCTGGCAGAGGCACAGGTTCTGTAATCTGAATACACTGGTTGCCAACTAACTGATAGTCAGTAACTTTCTTTCTAAACCCCTCAATGTATGTGCCAACAGGTTCCTTCGCTGCTTGTGCTGGTGTAGGGCAGTCCACCTTAGCAGTAGCAGCGGGAGGTTTAGGTATCGGCAACTCAGGAGCAGCGGGAGCTTTAGGTTGCCTTGTATCTACATTTGGACGCTGAGTAGGCAGCATCTGGTTAGGTTCAAATGTGGGTGGATTGAATGACGGAACCTGACCGTCACAGAAAATCATGTTACCTCTAGGATCAACTTCCCTAAGGTCATCAGTCTCTCGTGTTTCTACACACCCAGGCATGTCAACCACAGGGACACCCATGTTTACCGTGACTGGTATAGGGTATCCTGTAAAGACTTCTGGGACATTGGAGTCAAAAATATTAACCTCGGGGATAGAAGTTCCCCGAATGTTTATTGGTTTAATCTCCATCAGTAAATAATCCTACAAATCCACTCCAGAGATGAAAGAAGAAAACATATAAAAAGAATTTTCCTTCAGCATCTCTAGACTTTCTTCTTCTTGATGTCGTCATAATTAACAATCATTAAATACTTTACCAACTTGACTGCCAATATCAGATCCAACTCGCTGACCAAGTAGGGTCATCCATCCTGCTGCCAACCATCCTACATATGGAATATTTATCACAGCAGGAACAAGGGCACCAGCGGCGATGCTAGTCCCTGCTAGGGCACCTTGTGAGCGTGCTCCAGCGTCCGCCCTGATACACTCTTCGCTTTTGGCACCGTTCTTTCCCACGCCATCAAGACCACCTCCCAAGTTTCTAGCGCCATCCATCGTGTATTGATCGTGTCGATATTCTCTACGACTTTCAATACCACCACCAAACAATCCACCTTTCTTCTGATCTAACTTTAGTTGTCTCTCAGAATTTAGAATAGCAGGATCGTTTGCTTTGTATTCAATCTTATATCCATCCCTAGTTGCTTCCACCTTATAGGAAGAGTAGTCACCACCAGGGAAATTGATTACTGGATACTGCGGTCGAACAGCATTCAGTAGATGACCGAGCACACCAATGTGAGCAACACCAAAAACAACACCAAGAACAATGGCGGTAGTCTTTACTGGAGATCTTTTAGTCTCTGGGGCATCGGTCTTTTTCATCATTAGAATGGGAGAGCGGGTCCTGTCGTCTTAGGAAGGGACGAACCACCTGGGACAGCACCACCTGTCATCTTAGGCATCTCTGGCATAGCACCACTGATCATACCAGGGAGTGCTTCAGTTACTGATGCTGTGACTTGTTCAATTGCTTGCTTCTTTGCTGCTTCAATCATAGCATCCTTATTGAGGAGTACATATGCTCCACCACCAATAAGGGCAGCAGATGTGAGACCAGACAGAAGAGCGATGACGTTGATTAGTTTTTGCATGGTTTTAGATAGTAGGCATTACAGGTGGCTCACCGTCCTTCTTAGGAGCAGTGGCAATTTGAATTGGTGCTTGTTCGATACGAATAGTCTGAGCAGGTGCTGTCTGTGCTGCCGCGGCAATCAGTTTCTCTAAATCTGCCTTAGATACACCGCCAGAAGCAGCACCCATCTTCATTGTTCCATCACCAGACTTCTTAGCAGTCTGAACACCGAAGGTAGCTAAGACCCCAGTGAAGACGGATGCGATGAAAGTAGGATCAAGTTTCTGCTCAGGAATACCGAGAGCAGGAGGTAGTTTGATGTAGGCAAGCGTAAGAATACCACCAGACCAGATAAGAATACCAAGTCTAACCATTGTGCTGATTGCTTCTAACTGACCTTCATGATCAGTAGCAGCTTCCCTTAGTTTAGAGAAGGGACCTTTCTTCTTTTCTTCCTCTTTAGGAGTTTCTTTAATTTCTTCTGCCATGATGAGCCATAGTTAGGCTCTATTATTTATTAAATAGACTGATAAAATATTCAGCGTCTACAACCACCAGTGGTTTTTTCCTGTTTTTCTTCATGACTACAATGGGTTCATACTCACCACAGTTTGCCTGTGCCTGTTCATAAGCATCCCAAACATTAAGTCTTTCTACATTTTTACACTCAATACTGTGAGGAAACTTTTCCCTAGCAGCACGTGCCATGATAAGGTCTTCTCCACCTGCACCCATAGATCGAGACTCAATATCCTCTGGATGGACATCGAGCATCTCGATCAACATTTCACGAACCCACTTCTGTAGGTTTCTACCTTTTGCTTTTGCGCTTTGTGTTTTCATTTAGTCCCATGGGTCAGGTATCTGTACTTGAGTGCTTGGAGGTGCCACGCTTGTGCTAGGCTCTTCGGTCCTTCTCTCAACAACTGGATTTCTAATTGAGAGAGTTGGAAGGTCGGACACGCTAGAAGGTCCCTCTTCCACTGTTGGTTGTCGGTTGAGCTCATCTTCTTTGTCCCAGATTTCTCCAATATGTTTGACTTGTTCGTCGATGGATGCCATCTCCATCTCCACTCTACCATCTACCCAGTGTTTACGTAACCACTCCAAGACACCAAGGGCAAGGTGATTGATGGGGAACTTTTGTTTGTTCGCCCATCTCTTGCCCTTAGTATACCAAGTATCTTCGCCACCCCATTGGTGTTCAAACTTATAGTTGAAATCCTGCGAACGTGTCTTTTTCAACATCTTGCTTGATTCCCCCAATAACATATGACTCAACTTCTGTCTCTTGTGGTGCCACTTGTAGACCCTTAGAAGACAACCAATGCTCAGTCCATGGAAGAGGATTATTGTTTGCTGGGACATCGAAGATCGGTTTTAATCCGATCGTCTTCATCCTTCTGTTAGCTGTCCACTCAACATACTTCTGGAGAAGTTTAGCGTTTAGACCGATGATAGAACCATCCTTGAACAGATACTCTGCCCAAGTTTTTTCTTCTTCAACACACTGTTTAAACATTTCAACGATGTTGTCATGTTCTTCTTTAGCGATCTGAACCATTTCTGGATCATCACCCTCCTTCCACTTATTTAGGATGTTCTGGGTAATCGTCATGTGTTGGGATTCATCTCTGGCGATGAGTCCAATGACTTTGGCACTTCCTTCCAGGAGTTTAAGTTCACCAAAAGCGAAAGAGCAGGCAAACGATACGTAGAACCGAATTCCTTCGAGGATATAAACGTTAGCAACCGCTCGATATAACTTTCTTTTGAGATCATATAGGGTATCTTGTGCTGCTGGTGTACCATCTAAAGCGTGTTCCCACTGATTACCAGCACCCCACTCTTGTGCTGCTTGTAGGAACTCATCATAGGCACTGGTTACTGACTGTGCCCTTGAGAGGATCTTCTCGTCGTCTAGAATCTTATCAAAAACTTCAGAAGGATCAGCATACACGTTCTTGATAATGTGGGTATAGGAGCGACTATGGACCATCTCCATGGTCTGCCAGATATTCATGGCACCTTCAAGCTCAGGTAGTGAGCAGTAAGGCATAAAAGCCATCCCAGGACCACGCCCTTGTACAGAATCCAAGAGGATCTGGTACTTAAGGTTACTAGTGAAGATGTGCTTTTGTGCTTCATTAAGTGTCTGATAGTCGGCACGATCTTTCTGTAGTGATACTTCTTCTGGACGCCAAAAGTATCCCAGTTGCTGTTGAGTAAGTTTATCAAACACAGGATACTTAAACTTATCGTAGCGTTGGACCCCAAGAGGGGGTCCGAAGAACATCTTTTGTTTTGTGCTATCTACGATATTAGTATTAAAGACAGTCATGCCTTTGGGACGTTTGGATTCACTCACTCTAAATTTTGCAACTGTCACAATCTTCTTCCTCCGCTTGTAAGATGTCGTTTAATAGGTCTTCGATACTTTGTCTCTTTTCTTCTTCTGTTACCTCATCCTTTTTACTGTCGTATGTGTTCTGATAATAGGAGGTCTTCCAACCGTATTTGTATGTAGTCAAGAAATCTTGTGCCATAACGGACACAGGAACTTCATTGTCAGGATAGTTCTCTGGATTGTAAGACCAGTTACCACTGATCGCTTGATCAAAGAACTTCTGCATCACAGCAACAATATTGATGTAACCAGTATTGTTTTTCATATCCCACAGAAGAGTATAGTTATTTCTCAACGTAGAATATTGTGGAACAACTTGCTTAAGAGGTCCTTTCTTGGACTTCTTAATGGACAAGTAGTCTCTAGGAGGTTCGATTCCGTTGGTTTCGTTTGACACAACGGAACTGCTTTCCGATGGCATTTGTGCGGACAGTGTACTATGTCGGAGTCCGTTTTGCTGGATAGATAACCTAAGAGATGCCCAATCATGTCTCAATTCATTGGGGACGATTTCATCGACATCTTGCTTATAAGTGTCGATTGGGAGGATACCGTCTGAATACTTCGTTCGATCGAAATAAGTACACTTCCCTTTCTCAATGGCAAGTTGGTTGCTTGACTTGAGCAGATAGTACTGGAAAGATTCAGTGAGGTCGTGGACGAGTTTCCATGCTCCTGGGTCATCGTAGTGTTCTCCATGTCGTGCTAAGTAGTGGGCAAGACCGATATAACCAATACCAAGAGAACGACGTGCCTTGGTGCTCACTTCTGCTGCCACAATAGGATAGTTCTGATAGTCAATCAGTTCTTCTAGTCCACGAACAGCAAGATCACAAAGCTCCTCTAGGTCATCGAGGTGCTTCAGTTTACCAACGTTGATAGCAGAGAGAATACAAAGAGCAATCTCACCGTGCCCATCAATATGTTGTAGTGGTGTAGTGGGAAGAGTAATCTCCTGACAGAGGTTACTCATGTTTACTTTATCTTTAAAGGAAGAATGGAAGTTACAGTGGTCAATGTTCATGATATAAACACGACCAGTTTCAGCACGTTCCTTAAGCAAGTCAAGAATCAGTTCTTGAGCACCGATTGTCTTTCTAGGGATGCTACTGTCTGATTCGTAACGACAGTACATATCGTCAAAGTGAGTAGTCCCGAAACTATCATAAAGCCCAGGGACATCATGAGGACTGAAAAGTGAAATCTCTCCGTTTTGGATGAAACGCTCATAGAATAGTTTTGAAATCTGGATGCTGTAGTCAAGTTTTCGTACACGATTATCCTCCGTACCTTTGTTGTTCTTAAGGACTAGAATGTCTTCGATTTCTTGGTGCCAGATAGGAAAGTGGACAGTAGCTGACCCACCTCGGATCCCGTTTTGTGTACAGCATCTGACAGTTGACTCAAACTTTTTGAGGAAGGGGATAACACCTGTGTGTTGAACCTCTCCGCCTCGGATCTTACTGTTGACGCCACGGATTCGACCCGCGTTGATACCGATGCCCGCCCTTTGTGCAACGTATCTGCCAATAGCCATATCGCTAGTAAAGATACTATCGAGGGTGTCATCGCTGTCAACAAGCACACAGCTAGCAAATTGTCGAAGTGGAGTTCTAACCCCCGCCATGATAGGTGTGGGAATGTTGATTTTGTGTTTGGAGATGGCATTGTAATATCTACGAACGTAATCGAGTCTGGATGACAATGGGTAGTCAGCAAACAGAGTCAAAGCAATCATCATGTACATATATTGTGGCGTCTCAAACGTTTCGCCACTGCTTCTATCCTGCACGAGGTACTTGTCAGTGACCTGACGTAGACCTGCATAAGTGAACAGATAGTCACGATCATGATCAATCCAACTATTAACCTTGACCCACTCTTCATCGCTATACTTATCTAGGATATCTTCATCGTATACTTTGTTTACCGTAGCATTGTACAGTGCCACATCGTATACGCTGGGCATACCCTCTTGCCAGATTCCTTTGTGGAATACTTGCTTACGAAGACCAAAAAGAAGCAGACGAGCAGCAACAAATTGGTAGTTAGGATTGTCCAAAGTAATCAGATCACTAGCAGATCTGATAAGAATCTCTTGAATCTGTTCGGTAGTAATACCATCTTCAAATTGAATGCCGCTGTTCATCTCCACCTGTGAAGCAGAGACGCCTGAGAGACCGCTACATGCCTCCTCAACCATCTTGTGAACCTTATCGAGGTTCAGGGGTTCAACAGAGCCGTCTCGCTTCTGTACGTTGATCATACTCGTTTCCATTCGTTCAGTTTAAGTTGTGCTTCTAGTCCGCTGTAAGTGTTCGATTCTACCAGAGATTGTACGTCATGTCCAGCGAGAACCATGTCGTTCAAATCTTTCTCTTTAATAGATTTTGGGAAGATTACTACCTTGTGTCCTTGTTTGATGGTCTTAGATATCTTAGAGACGATCTCCTTGCTTCTGGACTCGTTGTCGAAGACGAATATGAATCGATAATCATAACCGCTAAGGTCAACATCGCTACCACACATAGCAATAGAGTTCCTAAGGAAAGTGGAGTCAAAGGGTCCTTCTGTGACATATATCTCTTGGGTTTCATCAATTTTATCTAATCCAAACACTTTAGGTTTGGATTCATCTAGCATGATAGTAATGTATCTAATCTTAGCTTTGGGGGCAAGAGATCTACCCTGGAAACCAAACATGGTTCCATCTTTATCCCTCAATGGGATTATAATTCTGGCACTATCTTGGCGAAGATTGTCAAAAGTTTTCTTCTGTCGATTAGTCCAGTCCTTAAACTTTGGACAGTAGTAAAAGTAATCTAACTCTTCAATTTTTCTTTGCTCAAGATATGTTCGGGCAATGTGTGATTTATTTAGTTCGGAAACGGGTGTGAGATCTACTACATTTGAGGTTTTGAAAACAGGTGTTTTGAAGTCAAACTTCGGACTCGCTGTCTGTGTACCTTTACCCGTCAGTCCTTCTTTGTATCTCTCCATGACATACTGGTCATGAAGCATAGGACTTTGGTCTTTTAGAAAATTGGTGAACGTTCGTCCCACTCCACAGTTGTGGCACTTGAACACGAAGTCGTTCTTGATCTGGAAGAAATATCCACGAGCTTTGTTCTGATACTTCTTAGAGTCACCACAATAAGGACACCGAAAGTTATACGTTCGATCGTTCTTACGTACAAATTTATTCAGTTGTGGGGAGACAAGTTGTATATACTTGGTATCAAGAAAGCTCACGAACGACAGATTCCACTGGAACCATACTAACAGCAGGTCCCTGAGAAGTCAAGAGTCTGATGATAGGTGGAGCCACTTGTAACACTGTCACAATGGTGGCGATGACAGCAGTAGCACCAATAACAAACCTTGTATTTCTATCTGTCTTCTTATTCAGTTCTTCAATCTTATCATTAATGTTCTTAAACATACGATCATCATACTTCTGATGATCTTTAATCATTTGAACTATAGCATCATTCACACGCTCACCTTCATCTAAACGATTTTCATGGCGCTCAAGGACAATAGCAATCTTATTACTATTGTCCGAGATTGTAGAGACTGCTCGCTCAAGTTTGTCGAGCATCTCTTTACTTAGGTCTTCATAGATATCAAGCTTACTTTCAAGGACCGCTAATTTACCTAGACCGAACGCCATTGGACTCTTTTATCAGTTGTTACGGATAGCAAATTCAAGAGCAGACTGATAAGTGGCAGCATCTTTGTTAAGCATGTAACGGAACTGCTGTTGCTTGGGCTCATCCAACTGAGCATAGGTAGCAGCGATACGCTTAGCAGAGAAACTGTCTAGGTTCTGCTGGGTGCCATCACCAAAAGTAATCTTAGCAAAGGAAGTTTCGCCGTTAGGGTTTAGTTCTGATGTAGCAACGTTGAGTGCTACTTCTAGAGCATCAGTGGTTTCAACAATCATAGTATTGTCCATAGTAAGTTCTTCTTTCTTCAATTTCTTGGTTTGATCATTTGCTTTCTTTTTGAAGTCTGACATACGAGCCTTCATAAGAACGTCCATTTCTTTCGTCTTGGACTGCATCTTCTTCTTAGCTTCATCACGCTTCTTCTGAAGATCTTTTTGACGACCGAGTTTTTTCATTTGCCCGATCTGCTTTTGTGCTCTCTCAGTTTCTGAGGGCACAGCTTCAGAAATAATTGTTTCTTCTACCTGTTCTTTCATTTTCTTACGTTTAGTGATACGAGAGAGCATTGATTTAGCACCCTTAGTTCTACCGTCAACCTTATCCGAGCTCTTATATGTCCTACGCTTCTTAGTATTCACAAATACAAAAGCAGGTGGCAGTGCTAAACCACTACCATCGCCTGCCATCATTTCATTTAGATTAGATTCAGTTGCTTCAGACATTCTTGGTTAACATCAACGTTTAAACTTTCGGGTAATCTATTTAAGAAAAGCATAAATGCTTTTAGAATTGACCAATACGTCGCCTCTATCTTAAAAAAGAGTAGAGGCGTAGCGGCATCGTCAAACACATTATACATCACAATAATGTGATTTAATATAAGGTGTGTTTTCAATTCACCAGTGGTATCATACCGACGAAGTAATCTTTTGATATACTTAATTCTATTTAGATCTTCTTCAAAGTCAGTATATGTAACTGACGTTGGATTATCATAATGTTTAATAGCAAACATTACCCAGTTTTCGTGGGTCAACTCATCAAAGATCATAAATTATCAGACAGTAACTGTTACAACAGCGGTATCAGAAATGACTTCTTCGCCACCGTTAGTGGATGTAATCTTGACTCTGTATGAACCAGCATCATCGGCATCAGAAACAGCAACATCATAAGTTGGTTGGTTAGAACCGATGTTGAGCCAACGTCTGCCCGACTTCTTCTGCCACTGATAGACAAGAAGTGAAGCATCAGCAGGAGGTGTGGAGATAGCATCAACAACCAGTTGAAGAGCGGCACCAGTAGCAACTGATGTGTCAGCAGGTTGAGTGTTGATAGCAATCAGAACTGCTACATCTGCTGCTACATCGTCATCAGCATCGGCGGCATTAGCAGGAGCACTCTTGAATGATACTAGATGCTGTGCCTTGTGACGGGTCTTACCAGAAGAATCTGTGTATGTGAAGTACTCCCACCAACCAGGAGCAGTGAGACCACGTTCTTTATTCTCAGCAAGAGTTGCTTCAGTTTCATCAATGAAGACTACTCTACGAGCAGCAGTTGAATAACCCTGGGCACCAGCAACAGTGCTATCGCCATCAACGATTAGGGTATTATCATGATCATACTTGTCTACAGAATTCTTCTCAGTCGTGTTGAGAAGTTTCAAACTTTGTGCGTCTGTTTCAGCACGGCTGTACAGGGTCATGGATACGTACTCCGAAAGATTACTACTTATTCTATGTGTATTTATAAAAAAAGGGGACCTCAGTCCCCCTTAAGATCACTCGGCAGGAGCTTCTTCTCTTGTGGCGATTGCTTTCTTGACAACCTCCAGAAGTTGATCATCCATATCGGTCTTCGTCAATTTGACTGCTTTCTCTAGAACAAGAATACAGATCTCAACTAGTTTTTCTCCTAGTTCTTCGTTGTCGGGAACTTTGGCAACGGCATCCTTGACGACCTTAGCGGCAAGGGGAAGTAAGAATGAGAGCATTTTAATTCAGCATGATGAGCTGAATTATTTATTCTTGTTCTTATGCTTCCAAGCAGTAGCGTAAGCAATACCCTCTTTATCCTTTGGATAATTCTTTTTGATATGCTTCACCATACGCTCATACTTTTTACCAGGAGGGGCAACTTCTTGAATTGCCTCTTCTTTCATACGCTGCTTTTCAGCAGTCTTCAAAACATATTTCTTATGTTTTTTCTTTTCGGTTTTGTTCATCTCGGCACCGTCTTCGATGTCAGGCATCACTTCGACGTGTGCCGCCTTCACTTTTTTTCTTCTTCGATCTCCTGACGAAGTTCTGCTTCTTCCTTCATCTTCTTCTTAGCACCGATGATAGCAGAAACTTTCTTACGGCGAGCATGTAGATACTTATCAGACTTATCTACATCACCATCGTTGTCAATGTCCTTATCCTTTCTATCAGCGTGGTCGCCCTTGAGTTCTTTGTGGTTGACGGGATCTAGTTTCTTCTTCTCATCAATCATTTCACCTTCGGGTTCATAACCTGCTTTGACACAGTTATCAACACGCTTGCCACCCTTCATTTTGGTGCCCATCTGCTTGTAACCTTTCCAGCAAGCTTTACCGTCAAGACCTTTCTTCTTCTCCATCATGTAGGTGACACCATTGAGTTCAAACTCATAAGTCGTGCCGATTAGTTCTTCATGAACCATCTCTTCTTTCTTCATATCTTTCTTGTCGTCACAGGCACACTTTGCTTTACCACATGACTCACACAATTCTTTCTCCTCACGGGTAACCACCTTCGTGGTGTCTCTAATCTCTGCTCCGAGTGAGTATTTGTTACCAGAACCAGTACGTACATCAATGGCGGGGTCAGGAGCAGCAGCGTTTGCTTTAATGTCTTTAGCACCTTCATCACCTTTCTCCTCTTTACCTTCTAGTGAGGGAATTGAAGTGGAAGCATCGGCACCACCTTCTCTGGCAGGAGACTCAGGACCTTGCTTCTGTTCAGCAGGAATTCCTTCCTCAGCAAGGTGCTGTCCAAACCCAGCGCCGCCCATCCAGCGACCATAGGACTCAATAAGAGCTCTTGAAAACTCATCATTGTGTTTGATGTCAGTCGTTGGTTTCTGCCTTTCCATTGTTTAAGATACTACTTTTCCTTTCTTTATTTATAGTCTCTTGTACTTCACGTATGTCAGATACCCAAGCGCGGAACATATCCCCACTTTCAGTAATAGCGATAACATAGTTAGGACCAGCACGATGTACCCTCCCAGTTTCTCCAGTGTTAGTATTGAATACCAGATCTCCTGGTTGATAAACCTCTTTTAGGCGAAACCGTTGCTGGTCTGCCGTCTTTTTAATATCCCTAAAGTCTTTCATTTAATACCCATAGCTTTTCGTACTTCCATAAACAATTCCATCTTCTTTTCGATGTTCAATGTATCTGGAATGCCCTTCTGGAATGACATAAAATCTGCTTCTGCTGCTGCTTTTCTCATCTTACTTGCTGACATACCAGCGGCACCATCAGCATCAGGATCTCTTTCACCAGCAGATACTACTTCAATGTTTCTGAAAGTATACTCAATACCATTGTATTTTGTCAACATACCTGTAAAGGAAGGGACTCGATCACTACCAACTACCATGGTGATATTTTCATAAGTTCCTTGTAAATGTTGTAGAACATGAATAGGAGTTTTAATATCAGTATTGTACTGAATGCTCTTGGCATGTTTAGGGAACATTAGTTTCATGTACTTCACTTTTGTTTTAGAATCCAAAGGATTCTTTTTCTTATCTAGAGAATGACTGGTAAAAACCATGTAGTCATCTCTGCCAGCTTGCTTAGCAACTGCTTCAATAAGTTTCTCATGTCCGATAGTAGGAGGATTAAACCTACCAAAAGTGAAGACTACTCTGCTCATTTCCCGTCAACCCAGTCCTTTGATACGTTAAAGTTAGCAACACTAAACTGTAAACGATCTACAAGCTTGACTGCTCTAGAGTCTTCATAGATGGCAACGTATCCTTCTGGTGAGGTTACTTTATATCCATTCTCACTTCTCAGGTAAGTTTTAATCTTCTCACCTTTCTCAAGTTTACGAATAAACAGTAGTTTTGCCTGCTGTAATGTAGTATATAGGGCAACGGTTTTCAGTAATTCTTTCTCGTTTGCTTCAATAAAGTCCATACCATCATACAGTTTTTTCAACTTACCCGCCTTTGCTTTAGGCGTCTTAACTTTGTCTACTGCTTTTTGTACTTCACTCTCAAAATACTTTTTAAAATCACGTACAAAGTTAGAAGCACTACTAACTCGTCGTCCCTGTCTGACATACGTGTTAAAATAAATCTTGAGTCGTGGTCCTACAGTTAACTGATCGTTTGCTTCGATCTGTTCTTCTATAGTATCTAGAAACTTCGACGCTTGTCTAACAAGAGTCATCGACGCTCTCTTCATATTTTTTAATTTTTGGGATTCTTGCTGAGTGATCAATAGATCTTTACCAAGTTGTCCAGTCTCAGCACTGAGCACCAATACATCATCAGATTTTTTAAGTTTTTTTATATCGTAACCAAAAGTAGCAGACAAAGAATCAACAGTGTTGCCTCTATACGTTGTGTGAAAGACAACACCGATCTTTGCTTTCTTCGCTTTCTCGTAGAGAGCGGATGATTCTGGTATGCAATATGTAATTGTGTTAGGAGTAAATGTGATACATCTCTCCCCCTTGATTGTTTCATACTTCTTGTCGTCTGTGAACAGAAGATCCCCTTGTGCCACCCCATTAATACCAAGGGCAGGAAAATACTTAAGGGCATCTTTCAGTTTAGAAACAAGTCCTGGAGCATGACCGTGATTTACATCAACGTCAGTGTCTCTAAAATTAATCTTAGCATTTTTGTTGAACACCGACTTGGTGCCTACAAAAAATCTTTTGGTGCCTGGATACGTACCACAAAAAATAGCAGGAGCACCGTCCCACTTAGTGGTAATTTTAAATGTATTTCTTTGTTTGCCACTGAATGTCTGGGCAAGTTCATCCAAGAACATGAAAGCATCTTTAGCTCCCTGACTACCATCAAGGAGAATGCTGTCTTCTAAGTGTTCGAGGTGAGTGTTCTTAGACATCAGTACAATTTTCCGAAAGGTCCAAAGCGGTCGCCCTTCTTCTGGGCAAGGAACGTCATGTCAGTCATAAACTTGTTACGTTCGACTGGTTTCATTCCCATGAGCATGTCAAGGAAGTACAGTTGCATCATTTTTGATGTAGCAACATGTGGTTCTGTAGCAAGGACCACCTGGAAATTGTTGATCGCTGTGTCTTCATCGACAACCGTGTCAACCTGCTTCTGCCTTAGTGACTTGATCATTTTAGCATAGGCATCCTGGTTTTTGGTGAAGTCAGTCAGACTCTTTGGATACTGTCCATGCTTGTTATCGAAGCGGACACCGTAGTCGATCATCAATTTTTGTACCATATCAACAGGTGCTTTACCCAAGCGAGCAGAAGCAGCTCCTTCTTGAGTAGGTTCCCACTTTAAGTTAGAGAACCCAGAACTATCATTACCTTTGATCTGGAAATTGTATGTGTACTTAGGAGATTTAACAAAAACTCTTGTGTCTTGTGTGCCAAATGAGGTGACACCTTTGTTATTTTTACCTAGAGATAGATCAATTTTAATTTTCTCTATCTCAAAATACATCTCTTTATACGAAGCAAAGTCTGCCTCACTGAGATTGACTCTCTCATATTTCGCTTCTTTACCAGAAACCTTCTTAAGAGATACACCAACCACAATGTCATCTCTAAACAAAGTTCTTAGAATAGCATTTAATTCTTGAAGGGTTTGACTTTTACCACCATCAATCAAATCTTTAATCATTTTAATTGTTTTATTCTGATCTTTGATCAACCAAATATCAGCAGGGTTCCAGTTATCTTTTTGAGAAATTTGATACTTTGTTTTAACTAAGTCTGTAACCCATTTCATAAACCCGCCATCACGATTGAACTCAGTGAACCTAGGATTAGCATACTCAAGTAGCATAGTCTTCTGCTGCTTATAGTAATCATCCAACCATGAGTCATCAAACTCTAATTGTGATCTCTTCCATATCTTTTGTAGAGCCATGTACGCCACACTATCCTTTCGGATATCTTCTGAAGAATTATATCTTTTGTTCTCTCTAAGAACTCGCTTCAAGATATAAGCAGACCCTCTTTCTTGGGCAGCAGTAGTCTTAGCATCTGGTGCTCCTCCAGCACCAGTCTTTCCTGTAATTTCAAAGACTACTTTTTTGTTATCAACATCAATTTGATACTTATCTTTGCCAGATACACCACCAGGATTCTTAGCAATGACATCAAGCAACATAGATTTGTTCAGATAGATTTTATAAGTGCCTTGTCTGTTAGTAGGCCACTTAAATCCACTATCATCTTTCTCTGGTCTCAACCAACCAGATGTAGCAACCTCTTCTAAAATAGTTTTCAGTGCTGCCCTAGCAGGATTGGGCACTGGAGATACTATCTGAGATATATTAGCAGGTTGTTTTGCCATAAAAAAAATCCTCCCCTAGTATTTAGAGGAGGTTACAACGGAAAGGGTGGGATTCGAACCCACGGAGGTGTTACCCTCGCTGGTTTTCAAGACCAGAGCCATCAACCACTCGACCACCTTTCCTTAAGTATTCTTTTTCTTGTTCGTATGGATGCTTTTGTTGAGTCCAGATCTCATATCCTTCTACAAGATCTGGAATCAACCACTGGTCCACCCGATAGCAATACTTCCAGTTGACAGGTTGAATACAATTCATCACGACAACTTGGAAGAATGCTACCAAGTGAATCCAGAAACTATACACCGTATTTAGTCCATAGTTTACGAATGTTCTGGGTGATAGGCATACCGCTGGAGTAGGTCTCTAGCAGTTCTTCTGTCTCTTCATCAATGATAATGAGAACAGGGGTGGCAGTCACACCATACTTCTTGGCGAGAGCAAGGTTCTCTTCTGGGATTGGTTCATCGCTGAAGTCCTCAAGTTGGACTTCTTGAATGAGTTCTGTACGCTCGTCTTTGAGAGCTCTAAAGTATCTCTTGACGAGACCACAAGGACCACAGGAGTCCTTGGTGAATAGAATAAACTTAGCGGTCACAGGTCACCCTCCTGACGGTTTTCGGAATAGTAAATGTCAAATTGTCCACCTGGATACCTACTCTCAAGCTTCGTGACATTACGTTCGATAACCTCTTCGAAGGACACACCCAATGCTTGGGTTGCCTGTGCTACGTACCAAAGAAGATCGCCCAGCTCAATAATAAGATGTTCTCGGTTGGCATCATTCCAAGGTTTACCTTGGAATACCATCTTCTTGATGATCTCAAGAAACTCACCACCTTCAGCATTAATCCCAACGCCAGCAGTAAGAAGACGCTCGATATTGGCACCCTTTCCATCAAGTTCAACAAGACGGTCAGAAAGATATACAAAATCTTTTGAAGCATCACTCGTTACAGCGTCAACGAACTTTTCATAACGAGAAAAATTAATAGTCATATTACGAATTTAGAGAATTTATCAAGGCGGTTTTGTTGAGAAGAAACATCTTCAAAGGTTTCAAACGTATCTTCATCTTCTGTATTGAGGATGTCAGCGCCGTCTGAATCCTCAACATTATACAACTTCATCTTTGCTCTGTCAATACCCACTGTAAAACGTCGGTAGAAAGTGAGATCGTTGTATCTGTTCTTAAGTTGTTTAACCATAATTCTGCCAGACTGTTCAAGCTCTTCGGTACTAATGAGAGCAAACATAAAATCTGCTGTGGCAGGTAGACCAAAGGATTCAGAAGTGTCGGTGAGATCAACGTCACTATTACCAAAACCAGACCTAGTAGTTTGAGTTGCTGATACGACTGGTACGTCGTTTTCAACAGCAAGACCCCTGAGTTCTTCTGCAATTGCTTTAACGTAAGTGTAAGAGTTGACAATGTGACCCTTGTACCTTGACGAGGCACAGATATTTAGATAATCAATGAAGACGATATCTGGTTTGAAATATTTCTTCAATGACAGTTCATTCAAGAGTCCTTTGAAGTGACCAGCATGAGCAGAAGCAGTAGGATACTCTTTGATAATCAAGCGACCCTGTGTCTTCCTACCAATCTCAGCAACCCTAGAAGTAAAGATCTGCTCAGGGATCGAACCAATGTCTTTGATATTAACGTTGAGAAGGTTAGCGTCAATACGTTCGGCAATCTTCTCTTCCGACATCTCCATAGTGATGTACAGAACGTTCTTGCCTTGTGACAGACAAGCAGCTGCCATGTGACACATGAATAGGGACTTACCAACACCAGTGCCAGCAAGGGCAATGTTCAGTGTCTTGTTAGAGAGTCCACCCTTAGTTACCACATTGAACTTATCAATATCAAACGGAGTTTTATGCTCCTCCATATGATAGAACTCATAGCGTTCCTGAACATTCTCAACGTAATCATGTCCTACATGTTCGTCGAACGATACTGCCAAGGCTTCTTGGAGTATCGAGGGGATCGCATCCTTTGAAACTTTCGTCTCTCCTCCATCAGCAATCTTGATCGATTCGAGTAGAGCGAGATAGATTGCTCGGTCTTTACACCACTTCTCTGTTGAGTCAAGTAACCACTGCTGTTCGACAGGAGTATCCTCAAGGGACTTGAGGGTTTGTACCGCCGATGTGTAAGCTTCTTCAGTGATGTCTTTACGATCTTGGAGGTTGATAATAAGAACCTCCGAAGTCGGGACAGTATCATATTTACTAGCAAAGTCCCATACCTCTTCATAGATGATACGTTCATGATGATCTTCAAAATAATCTGGTTTGACAAAAGGTACTACCTTACGATAGAACGCTTCATTGAACAGTAGATTCCTAAGGATCGATAGTTCAATTTTCTCAGTCATCTTCTGTACCATACAAAAATTCTTTCTGTGCTTGCTTGTCTAGTTCTTCCAGTACGTCTTGGGTAAAGTAGGTTTCTGGATCTTTGAGGATTTGCTTGGCGTAGATTTTCTTTCCATCAATCTCATAACGTCCAGCAACATTTTTCCACAACCCTGCTCGCTCGCCCATCTCAAGTAATCCATAGTGTTTTTCCAAACCCCTTGTGTCAAAGAATAGTCGGGTCTCCACCTTCGACCCTTCACGGGTCAGACGGGACTTCTTCGCCTCACACTTAATAATGTTTCCGACCAGATCGGTGCCGTCTTTCTCTTTCTTCTTAGAAAGGAAAACGATGGTAGAGGCGGAGTATTTAAGACCAACTCCACCTCCCATTTCTTTAGTCGGGACATAAGATCCGATAACATCATAAGTGTGATTAGTAACCAACATTGGAATGTTAGCCTTGCCAAGCTTCAGTGTCAACACTCGGAAAGCACCCTTAATAAGTTGTGATTTCGTCATGTCACGGACCTGCTTGTCGTTGGTGATGTCTTCCATCTCCTTAGACGAGGACAACATTCCCAAAGAGTCTAGCACGAACATCAGTGGTTGACGTTCATCTTTAGGTTGTTCTAAGTATTTGTCTACAATACGGATTGCCTGAGTCCTGAACTCCTCAATAGTATCCACAGGCATAATGATCATACGTTGAGAATCGATACCACGACTCTCGATCATGTCCTTAGAAATGGCAGACTCAGTTTCAAAATAAATGACTCCAGCATCAGGATTAGAATCAAGGAAAGAACGAACGACACTAAGGCAAAAGAAAGTCTTCCCCGTGCCCGATTCTCCTGCCAGGGCAGTAATCTTATTGGAAGGAAACCCTCCAAAAATGCTGCCACTAACCAGGGCATTAACCATATAGCTGCCAGTATCAATAAAAGATTCAATGTCCCCAGCAGCAATCCCGTCGCTAACGAAGGAAGCATACTCGTTCTTGCTGTCTTTAATAACAGTATCTAGGAAACCCATAATTAGAAAAATGATAGAAGTGAAACAGACCGCTCGTAGTCCCAACCGATACATTCTAGCACATTCTTGAGCGGTTCAAAGAATGACTTCTCAAACTGTTTGTTAAAGTCAACGTACTTCTCCACGTTGAACTCTGGTGGCAAGTTCTGGAAGAACGAGATTACATTTTCCTGAATGGGGTTGGGTGTCTTGAGGTAGAGAAACTTGATCTTCTCTCCTTCTTGGATAAGAGGGTACTTATGAGTAAGTTTATTACGGCTAACATAGTAATTGTACAGTAATGCACCTCGGACATGAATAGGTGTACCCTTTGAATAGATGTCCGCCACAGACTTGTATTTCTTGAGACCATTTACACCTCGGGGGAAAGCAATGTTGACACAATCTTCTTTACGTGTGTCCTCTTTGACCCTATCAATATAGTCAATCAACACATCGTTGTCTTCATTGATAATGATCTCATAAGCTTTGAGAAGTTTATCTCGGAAGAATGCTGGTGTAGAAGACCTGGCAGTTTCCATACCACAGATCTTCATCTTAGGTTCGGCATAGCGTACACCTTCGCTATCCCACACGTTGAGAATATATCGCTTCTTGGCAGTCCAGATAGCACGGTCAGCGATGTTCTCACGCTTCATCTTCATCTTCTGTTCATATGCCGAAACGTAATTCGCAAGTTCCTGATAAGAGGATTCGATGAATGGTTCCAGTTTTTCTTGACAGATCTTGTCAAGTATCCCCACAATTGCTGCTTTGTCGCCAGACTTAGCACTAAAAAATTTAGTAACAAGAGGTCCAAGATTAAGATAGATTGAGTCGGTATCGCTAGCGATGACATAATCGACATCCTCCGTTGACAACAGTTTATTTAGATATCCATTCATTTTGTTCTCAATCCAACGGATCGAGAGCTGACCAGACATTGTGATTGCTTCAGCAATCTCAAGACGATAGTATCGGAAGTGCTCATTACCAATGGCACCATAAGCAGAGTTCAGTTGGATCTTACGTGCCATCTGAATGTTATTACAGCGAGAGATCTCTTTCTTCAGATCAGTGCTAGGATTTTTCTCATACTCTTGCTTTGCCTTGAGCATACGCTTCTTGTAGATAGTACGTTCCTGATAGATCTTGTCCATCAGTTCAGGCAAGAACCCACGTTTCGTGGTGTCATAGTATGTTCCATTGGCACAGAGGGTCTTACCCTCCATGTAGGAGATGTCAATCTCACTGTTCAACAGTCTGTCTACCGTCGCTGTTGGGTGGCGATGGTCAAGTAACGTCTCTGGCGAGAGGTTGTACTGCATAATGAGGTGAGGGTACAGGGAGTTGAGGTCAAAAGAGACCACCCAGTCATAAATTCCTGGGATAGGTTCTTTAACATACGCCCCAGCATACTTGTTGTCCTTTCTACTTTCATGTTTAGGAGGGATAACGAGATTACGTTTAGACAGATAGACATAGATGATATTGTCCCACATACGTACCTGTGAGTACACATCCTCAAAGTTCACCTTAGCATCATATGCCATGGTGATAGCGAGTTCGATCAACTTCATCTTGTCATCCAGCTGGTCAACCAGACGAACGTCAACGATGTTGTAATCAACAAACTTCTTCCAGTCCTTGGTATAGAACTCTTTGAAAGTATCAAACTCACTATGGTCCAGTTTCTTGGCACCAAGTTCTACCGAACAGATATGATCCAGACGATAGGACTCTTGGTTTGTGTACGTAAACTTCTTGTACAGTTCTAGATAATCAAGGCAAGAGATACCACTAATGTCATAGGCAATTTGCTTACGACCTTTGATATAGATCTCACGATAGAGAATGCTCTTCCAAGGAGAGATCATCTTGGATTCTTTCTCACCAATGATCCTCTCGATACGCTTGATAATGTACGGCATATCGAACAGTTGGACGTTCCAACCCGTGATCACATCAGGAAAGTTAGAAATCCAATAGTGAAGAAAAGCTTTCAGCAGACCAACCTCAGTTTTAAACTCAAGGTAATCAACATCAGCATCGGTGCTCTTGTAAGGGCGAGAACCGAATACAGTAATCCTACCAGTGTGGGAATCTTTGATACTAATCAGAAGGATCTCCTGATCAGCAGTTTCGATATCAGGGAATCCATTCTCAGCACCAGTTTCGATGTCAATGGTGAAGATACGAATCTGGTTCATATCAAACTTCATCTCATCCCAAGGATACTCCTCAAGAATGTACTGGTTATTGTATCGTGTCTGACCATATACAGGAAAGTCCGCCATCTCCTTGTGGGTGTCAACAAACTCCCGTGCATCTTTAATCGTGCCCTGCTTCACAGGACGTACACGCTTGCCATCGAGTGTCTTCCACTCAGAAGGTTTATTGGTTGGCAAGAACAGTGTCGGGTTGAACTTTACCCGATCACTGAACTGCCGACCATGATCATAACCACGAACCAGGATAGTGTTCCCTGACTGTTGAACACTGGTGTAAAACTTCATTCCGTCTCTTTGTCTTTCAGGTCATAATAAAGTGCCATGTACATGTCACTAGGTTCACAGATCAAAGTAATGTCTGAGGACCTAACGACAAGTTCATGATCATTGCTGAACTCAGGGAAGGGCACTGCCCCGTCCTGAGATACCTCACAGGGGTATTTTAGCACACAGTCGGGGTCACCGAACTCTACGCCAGGAATCTCTTCAACCTCTGCCACGAGCCAGTGCCCGTCGAACTTGAGGAGTTTAATCACACTACTTCTGGAGTAACAGCAGGGGGTTGACTCGCTTCAGCAACCGCTTGTTTAACTAATTGTTGCTGCTGTTGCCAGTTAGGACTATCATCAGATCCTGATGCTGGTTGAGATTCTGGAATATCAGCACCCTTAGAAGCATCAACCTTTGCCATGTATGCCTGAGTCAAACCAGGATCGGGTTGTCCGATAGTGAGAATACCATCATAAGGAATTCGGAATGAGTTCTCGATTGAATATGGACACCACTTGCTAAATTTAACTTGAAGATCTAGTTCGGGATTTGTTTCATTCGGAGCAGAAATCAATGCAAGTTCATAAGGGTAATTCATCAATAGACAAATACCTTTTTTATCTTCGCCTTCTCCTTCAAAAACTTCCTGAAGAATAGTAATTAGTTTTTCGCCCGTTTTAAGAACTACAATTGACGGATTTAGTGTAGGGGTTTCACTCATTTTTTAGTTGCTCCTTTAGATTTTTTGTACTGTTCAAACTCTTCTGGTGTCAGAATAGGATACACTGGTTGATTTAAATCAATATACGTATCCAATACATTGGGTAACGGTTCTCCTATACTGATGATTTTTTCAAATCCAATTCTAAACTCTCTTGTGCCACTGAAAGGACTCCAAGGAAAATAATTGATTTGTGTTTCACCCTCAGTTTCACTGGGGATTAGTGTCAATGTCATCGGCATTTGAAGTAAGAAACAGAATGGTTCCCCATCTTTGTCTCTCAACTCCGTCAGCTTGGAGATGACTTGTTCCCCAGAAACCAAGTGTACAACGTTAATTGATGTCATAACAAGATCTGGTTTCCCATATTATACCAAAAAAACACAGGACTCACAAGGGGTCCTGTGTCAATATTTATTCTGTCAGTAGTTGTTTGTCTGTCGTTGCTGACCCACCAATTTTATATACCGTTCTCTTCTGGTGTTCTGGAATAATTTTCTCCAGCGAAACACACAATAAACCGTCCGCAAAAACTACATCAATAACTCTAACATCATCCCCTAGTTGCCAAGTCCTAGTGAACGATCTCTTCGACACTCCTTTGTGTACATACTCGATCTTAGGATCTTGTTTTGCATGTGTCGTGGCAATTCTGAGAATGTTTGATTCAGTAGATACTTCAATCTCCTCTGGTTTAAATCCTGCCAGAGCAATTTGAATTTCGTAGTTACTGGTGTCATGTTTGATTAGGTTATACGGAGGATAGTTCTTATCATGTTGTGTCATAGATTCCAATCTATGGAACATATCATCCAAACCAACAAAGTGAGGGGAATAAAGATCCCACTGGTAAGCGTTTGTCATTATAGTTCTCCTTAAGTAAGCGAGAGTTAGTTGTATGGACCCGTTCGGCATCCACTACTAATTATAATGGCACATAAAAAAAGTGGGGTGTTGTATACCCCACTGATATGTTCGGTTTATACTTCAGTCTTCTTACGACCGATATTATATTTACTTTCAAGTGTCCATTCGTCCTTCTCTTTGAAGGCAAGGACTTTGATTTGATTAAGTGGAGCAACGTCAGAAATTTTATCGCTGTCCACTAATGAAACAAGACCCCAATCAGAAAGAAGTTGGATGATCCTGTTCCGTCTTTGAACATCATTCAAAGAAAGATTTGTTGCTTTACCATCAAGAGCAAACAACTCTTTAAAATGAACGATGTAATACTTTCCCTGCTTATGAAGGATGTGACAAGATTGATATAGCTTCCTTTCTTTTCTAGATGCTACACCAATACGAGTCAAGGTTTCTCTCACCTTGAGGAAATCGTCAGGTTGTCCCAGGGTAACCTCCACCATATCAGCGGGTTGCCAAGTTACTTCAATATCTGTAGTCATTTCATGCCACCTTTATTCAATGTCTTTCTTATATAATCAAGTTCCTCTTTAGTGAGAATGTTCAAAGCTTCTAATGCTTTATTATGACTGTAACCATAATATTGCTTTACAAGTTCTAACTCTTCAAGAGTTTGCTTGCGTAACCAGGGAGTGAAACGTTTCCTAGGTTTCAAACTATTTATAAAAAAGTCATATTGTAATCTTTTATCGAGATGATGATTTTTATTCATCTCGTTAGCAAAAAGAATACTATCAGTAAAAGATGACAGGCATTTGTTTACAATAAAAGGCGGATACTTTCGCTCCGCCTCAGGATCATCTTTAAGAATGTTCTTCTTAGATTGATTGATGCTGTACAGGTAATCTTTGAGTTCCGCCATTCCAGTGTCTAATCACTCCACTAATAATAAAAAGGTTGGTAACCAAGTAAGAAATAAAAATAAGGGTGCGTATGCCAGCAATAATATCTGCTTCTCTATCTGTTCGTCCATGCTTCTCCCCTAATGCTTTCGCCCAGATTCTCCACATTATTTGAATACAGCAGTAACACCCAGAACTTTAGCATTAGGATTCCTAGCAAGGGCAACTTCACGTGCCTCTTGATAATTACGAGCGATCACTTCTTCTTTGAAGACAGTGCCAGCAACATAGAGTTTGACTTCACACTTCATGACGGTTCGCCTACGATGGTGGTTAGGTAGTTGTGGAGAACGAGTTCCTTTCGTTCTGCTTGATCTAGTGTATAGGATCCCACGCTCCTCATGGTGTAGGTGTGTGCAAATTCAGCAACTGACCACCCCTTGAACCGATCTCGGATCAGTTGGGAGTTGTTATAGGAAACCAGTTGAGGAGCAACAAAACGATCACAATTAAGAGCAAACTTATCGTGATCAAATCCTTTGTGCATTGATCCTTTACGCCCATAGAGGTTATCCTTAATGTCATAAGGAGGATCAAGATAAGTAAATACTGCTTTATCATCTGTCAGCAACTCTTCATATGAGAGGTTGGTGATCTTCCAATTGGCAATTAGTTTTTGATACTCGGGCAATCGATCGATCCCTGCCATTGAGAAGTTGCTGTCACTTGCTTGTCTTGAAAATGAACTGGATTCAGAAAGACCCGAGAAAGAACACTTGTTAACAATATAGAAGGAAACAGCACGGTGGAAATTTTCACTGTCCGCCAAAGATCTCCCAAGATATGCTTTGGCGTCAAGGAATAGAGTTCGAGCTGATCCTTGATCGGCATGTCGTTGTTTAAGTTGAACGAGTTCATCCCTGAGTTTTTGTCCATTGTCCTGTAGTTCTCGCCAGAAGTTATAGAGTGGTTCGTAAAGATCATTTACCCAAATATCTAGTTTGGGATAACGCTTCGTTACTTCTAATGCTACGGAACCACCACCAAGAAAAGGTTCACGATACTCTTCATAGTAAGTTAGATCAGGAATAAACTGAAAGAGTTTACTAGTTGCTCTACTCTTCCCGCCTGGGTAGCGTAATGGTGTTTTCAGGGATTTCAAAGTCTGGCGCATGATATTTAAGGTATTCCCAAAAGGTCATTTTCATTTCTTTCTGTGACATGCCACAATGGGCAGCAGCAGCAGGTAGATTCATTGTAGCACGAAACAGTCCTTCATGTGCTTCTTTTACATTTTCGGGTGTAGTTTTAACCGACAAGTTCAATGTCCTCCACACAATCAACGGTTACTTCATGTTCACCAAAGCGATACCAGTGGTTCATCTCACCACAAATATCTGGACGTTCTCCGAGATACTCAACATCATCACTTTGATTTTCTCTTAACCACGCTTGGAGTCGGTGGTGCATCAATTCGTTTTTAGAAATCATAATACGTCACAATTAGAACAATACGTTTTCCTCTTAGTGGAGGACGGGCACAATGTTTTAAAGAACCATCAAATATAACTACATCATCTTCTTCAGCAAAAATCTCTTCCCCATTAACAATGGTATGACCACCATTAGTAGGAGTAAGATAGATTAACATATTTTTATGAGGATAATCATGATCCACATGAGGTGGAGATGGCAGATTTTTTTCTGTTGGTACAGTATAATTAGCATTCATCCTATAAACAATTTGTGGATCAATACCATTCACAAAACATATTTCTCTAAAAACTTCTTGTAATTGATCAAGATTTTGTGAATTTGGTCTACTGTAATAGTTCCCATCAATTCCAGGGCGAATTAAAAATCCGTGACTAAGAAAAGGAACATCATCATATTCTCCTAGATCAGATCCAGGTTCCAAAGTTTCGTTGTATTGAAACCAAGGAAAATTTTCTGACAGAATATGATTCTTTAATCTAAGATAAGTCTCTGTCTTAGGATTTTTTAGTTTAATCATTTAAACTCACAACTCATCATTATTTCAGTTAAACATGCTAACAGATTAATTTCCTGATCGGCAACAAAAGCAATCTGATATTGATACTTGGCAATAATCAGAACTGCTTCGGGAATAGAAGCCCCCTTAAGATGCTCATAAAGAACATCATAGAGTTTCCTCATCACCATACTAGGATCGTTGTTAATATTGTCAACTACCCATTTACGGACAACAGTAAACTCTTTGTTCTTCAGGGATCTAACCAGTCCATCAATATTAACATCAGCAACATCAGCAAGGATAGCTGAAGAAATAGATCCGCTAGCAGCAAAACGCTGACACTCATTGATAAGACGACGCCAGTCAGGATAGTAGCGTTTAACAACCTTAGCAAGAACTTTATCTTCATACTCCACACCCTGTTCTTCGAGGATCTCTTTCAGGCGAGCGAAGAACTGACCTTGTAACTGTACCGACTGATCGTTATTTATCTTGAAGTCAATAACAGTGCAACGACTGTGAAGAGGTTCAATGATCTTGTTAGGGAAGTTACAGGTAAAGATGAAACGGCAGTTGCTGTGAAACTCCTCTACGGCGGTCCTGAGAGACAGCTGAACATCGTTAGTGGTGTTGTCTGCCTCATCGATGATGACCACCTTGTGAGCGCCTCCAGAGGTCAGGGAGACCGTTGTGGCGAACTGCCTGACCCTATTCCTCACAGTGTCTAGGAAACGACCCTCGTCAGACCCGTTGATGACAATATAAGAAGCACCGATCTCGTCACACAGTGCCTTGGCAACGGTGGTCTTACCGATACCAGCAGTTCCAGCAAGTAGTAAGTTAGGGATTTCTCCCTGTTCTACAAACCCATGGAACGACTTTTTGATATTCTCGGGCAAGATACAGTCAGCAATTTTACTGGGACGATACTGTTCAACCCAAAGAAATTTTTTCATAATCAAATAAAATTAGAATTGATGAGAACTCTGTTTTGTTGTGTCATTGGAGAATGTCCAGTGTGGTAACAGTTGCCGTCAAAAACAAACAACCTGTTTTTCTTTGGAGTAACAGTAGTTTTTACAGTATACTCATCACTAGACTGCTTCTCATTATACAACACGGTATCACCATCAGCATCAGAAACATAATAAATTGCTGTAGTGTTTGAAACTCCTGGCATATCTACATGAGGATCATGTAAAACTTTTTGCCCAGAACATACTGTCATATCCAAGCGACATCGAATAAGATTGTTTGCCTGAATAAAATCTTGTATTTGTAAAAGTAATGGTTGTAAGAAAAAAGAAATTCTTGAGGTGGTAAATCCAGCTTCAGGACGAAAGATCCAATAACTAAACCCATAGTTCAAATTTTTAGACTTGTCGTCCAAAGAGATATTCTTGTTAAAATACCATTCCTGATTAGAAGAGTTTAAGATGTTTTCTATTTCATCGGCATAAGATGGAGTTAGAAAATCATCAATGATCTTCATGGTTCCAAAGCAATATAGTATACAAGATCGAGATTAGCATGACGCCACTCGGTAATCAGTTTACTAGAGATCTTCACATTGTAGTCACCAGGATACAGTTTCAGGTTCTCAACTTTCAGGAACAACTCGTAAGCACCAGTAGCAGTGCCTTGAATTTCCTGGGTGTAAGCATTAGCAGTGTCGTTCTCTTTATCACACAGATTCAGACTGATAGTACCATCTTCAGTAGAAACAAAAGAAAGATCGGGGAGACTATAAACACCAGATGCTTTCTGAAGCTGAACAAGATCCTCGGATGACAAGGAGAACTCCATATCAGCACCAGGAAACTTAACGTCACGTTCTGGAGCAGACTTCAGTGTGATCTCAGGATCGGAGAAGTAATACTTAGCAGAGCGGCGACCACCACGAATGGTGACATACTCATCGTTGTCGAAGTTAAGACCAGGATCTTGAAACAAACTCAGTCCCATAAGGAACTGACCCAAGTCATAGATTCCACAGGTCTTAGGGAACACTTCGGGAGAAGTGTACTGAGCAATCATGTTTTCACCAACACTGATTGTCTTCAACACATTACCCTCACGGATCATAATAGATCCATTAATTGTCGAGAAGTTCTTCAGGACAGAAGTAGTTTGGGGCGTAAGTGAAAGTTGACTCATCGATTGGGGTACTCCTCAACGTTTTTAGATTTATCGGAAAAATGTAGCAGCAACACACAGTAGTGAATTGCTTTCATAATATCAGCTCGTGCTGTGCCCTTCTTATCGTAACGAGACAGATACTTTATGGCATTAGATCGGGTGAATGGTTCAGCATCGCCAACCGACTCAATCAAATCTAGAGTTTGGATCTTGTTATCACCAGCAGAGTAATGCTGATTGTAAGTAGAACCAATGTAATCACGGACCTCACGAAGAAGGTCCTCTTCATTGTACTTCCAGTTCATAATATTATTCGGAAAAAACAGTTTCCAGTTGATCATGATAGCACTCAAACACTTTCCCGTCAACTGCTTGAACGTAGAGCTTAAGTCCTTCACCACCAAGGATTTTAACAGATCGCCCATCCTTAAGGAGGGCGATGTGACCACGATAACCGTGAAATTCTTCAGTCATTATTGTCCTCCTCAATTTTGTCATCGATCTTTTCATAGAGAGACAGGAATGATTCCTTAGTCTCATCATCGAAACGGTTGACACAAGATTGGATTGCCTTCATTCGTTTGCCGAAAATCTTGTAAGCATTGATAATGTGAACAAGGCGGCGGGTGCTGATGATCTCATCAATACCACCATCAGCAAACGTCTTACGAATGATATCTGCCCAATCAACTAGACGAGTTACAAACTCATCATCATCACACATCTTAGCAAGAATCTTTGACTCAACAGCAGGGGTAGGATATTCCTGCTCGAAGGTCAAGGCGAAACGCTCAAGGAATGCTTCATTAAGAACGTTAGTGCCAATGAAGCGACCGTCATCAGAACCTTTGCCCTTAGTGTTGGCAGTAGCTACTACAGTGAAACCAGGAGCAGGATTGACATACTTGCCAGTTTTCTTCAGGAAGACACCCTTACCCTCAAGGATAGATTGGAGACACAGGATCTTATTGCTAGCGAGATCAACCTCGTCTAGAAGCAGCACAGCTCCACGTTCCAGAGCTTCGATGACTGGACCATTATGCCAAACAGTGTTACCGTCAACCAAACGGAACCCACCAATAAGATCATCCTCGTCGGTTTCAATGGTGATATTCACACGAATCAACTCTTTATTTAGAGCGGCACATGCTTGCTCAACCGAGAACGTTTTACCGTTTCCAGACATACCAGTGATGAACACAGGGTAGAAGATACCAGAACCAAGGATTTTCTTGAGGTCAGAAAAGTTCCCGAACGGGACAAAAGCATCACTTTTTTGAGGAACAAGATTAGTTTTTTCCCGTTCAGGAACAATCATTTCTTCCAGTTGTTCACGTGCTTCTTCGATAGTCAGGTTCCATTTGCCCCGACCAGTTTTGTAAGGTTCCATACGATTAACGATAGTGGCATAAGAATATCCCATGTGATCAGCACTTGCTTTGATAGCAGTGGTGCCGACTTCAGTGCCGAAGTTCTCTTCAATAAACTTGAAGAGTTGAATCATGTCGATTTGAGCGAGGCGAGGCATTGGTTCGTTTTGTTGTTGTACTCAGTATAGGGGTAGAACCACCCCAATCTGGGGTGGTGTGGACAGTTTAGGAAATGACCGTAGCAAAAGAACTAAGGATCTTTTTGTTGGTGGTCTTTGCTTTGAGCATGGTACGGAAGGACTTACTAATTTCAGTTTTCTTAGCACCAGCTTCAACGTCAAACTCAACATCAGAAGAAAGAGTAGTTTGACCGAGAACATAGAGAGAATCATATCCGAGACCATTAAGTTCCCAGGACTTTTCTTTCCTCCACTTCTTCATAACAAGATCGTGACCATGCTTCCATCCATAAATGGCTTTATACAGTTGACTAAAGTCATTACCGTTGCCAATACGGAATCCGATGAAGTTGACTTGTGGAAAAGTATCTTTCAAGTTTTCCAAAAGAATAGTAGTCAAACTGTTAGTAATCTCATAATCAAAGTGGCGATAGGTTCGTCCTAGTTTACGGTCACGAAGACAACAGTTACCACTCACACTACGATTACCAACATAATCATTCAACTCAACATCATAGCTAAGGTTGTTACCTTCACCATCAGTAAGAATACAAACATTTACTTTCTGAAGGTCATTCGCTATTTGGAAATAGCGAATGAGAGTTTTGAGAGTGATCAAACTTTCATTCAAAGGGGTGCCAGAAAGATCCAAACCCACAGGATTGTGGTAGTAAATAGAATTCTTACTATAGTAATAAGCAAGACGATACAAATAATTAATGCTAGTATCAAAACTCTTGCTGTTACTACGAGATGTGATTAGGTTCAACAAAGAGAAACGTTTGTGAACAGAGAGCATGTTGTTCTTACGTTCGTAAGAATACTCAGTCTCTTCACAATCATCATCTAGAAGTAAATTGTTATTCCACTCGTAGGTGAAAGCATAAACTTCAAAGGGAATCTGAACCTTACGACAGAACCAGCAGAGGTTGATGAGTTGCTTGACAGTATCCATGAGCACAGTGCCCATAGATCCAGACCAGTCAAGAATAAAAATCATACCGTGATTCTTACCGTCTGGCAACACAGTCACTTTCTTGAAGATGTCATCAGAATACTTATAAGTATGAAGCTTAGAAGTATTGAGAACACCAGTTTTAGACTGACCAGCACGAGCGTAAGCATCAGCAGATTTACGACACTCAAACTCTTTGACGAGATAGTTTACTTCTTTATGAGATGATTTCTTGAATTCTTTGAAATCAGAATCAACTCCCTCAAAGATATTACCCCACTGTTCAGTACGACTATCACTAAGTTCTCCCCAATATTTACCAATGTAATCTTGGAGTTTGTCATAGTCAACGACAATTTTATCGAGATTCACATCAGGAACTTCAAGATAAACAGGTTCAGAAGCATAAGGACGTTGATTAGTTAGTTCTTCTGCTGCTTCGTCAAAAGCTTTCTGAGTTTGAGATTCATATGATTCTCCACCCTGTTTACCAGTTGTGGGAGTATCAATGTTGTCTTGACCAGAATCACCAACTTCATCACCCTCGTTGCCATTTCCTTCTTCGTTGGCATTCTCGTTGGCATTCTCACTCACTGCTTCTGCTTCAGGAGAGGCAGTACCTTCTTGAGAATTAGATGGAGTTTCTACTTGTGGAGTGTCTTCTTTCTGTTCATCAAGAAACTCTTTGATCTCACGACACAGATCAATAACATCTTGAAACAGTTCTACTGCTGCTACTTTATCAACAAAGACCTGTTCTTGTTTGTTGAAAGGAATACGAGCGTAGGCACCAATCTTAAAGTGAAGATTGATACGATCGATCAAGTTAAACTTTTCAAGATCTTGACCTTGGATGTCAAAGAAATCCTGTTCGTTGAGTTCTTGGTAACCGTTGTAGAAGTCTTTATTGAGACCAGCGTATTTACGCTTCATCAATTTCTCAATACGAGCATCCTCTACAACATTAATAAAATCTTTAGGAACATCAAAGTCCCATACATCACTAGGTGTAAACAAAGCATGACCAACTTCATGACCCACCAGAAGGTCATAGACGACGTTAGATGCCTTGTCCCACAGGGGTAGAGTCAGCACACGGCGGAGCACATCAAAAGAAGCCGTGCTGACCTTACGGTGCTCAACAACAAGGTTCTCGGTAGCGAGCAGTCGTGCCAGGTTTCCTCGGATCTCTTGGTTGAACATGGGTCTCTCTCAGTTGATGACCATACTATAAGACCCCCGACGTTTCTTGTCGGAGGTCTGTAGACGGTTCTTCAAGTGTCTAAGCGCCATTCGCCTTGCCCTCATTGCCTGAGGTTTCAAGTGACGCTTCTGGTCTTTCTTAGAATGGTGTTGCCAGTTCGGGGTGGTCATCGGTCTTGAGTGGGTACATACTATCTATAGCATGATCACTCGGTTTCGGCAAGGGACAGATTAGCAACGCTAAAGTTTTTGACCTTTTCAAATTTGATAGTCCTATCAAACTTACCCTCTAAACTTTCTTTATGACTGATGACAAACACGTTCGTATTCTCATCGAAGTTACGAAGAATCCATCCAAGTTCGCTACTACCACTAGCATCCAGAGATCCATCAAAGATCTCATCTAGAATGAGGAGGTTAGTATCCACGCTATTCTTAAGCTTAGCAATACTGCGCCAAGTGAGCAGCAGAGCGAGATCAATACGAGCTTTCTCTCCCTCACTGAAGGACTCGTAAGAAAAGACATCTCGGTATCGTGACTTGATTGTTTCTTCAAAATTTTCATCAAGAGTAAAGTTGACATAAAAGTCCATCTTCCTGAGATAATCTCCGATGAGTTTATTCATCGCTGGAAGATAACGTTTGATAATTCTACTCTTAATTCCATTATCTTTTAACAATTGACCAGCAACACTTAAAGTATCTTTATCTTTCTTTGATGTGATGAACCGATCCTTAATCGAATTCTTTTCATCAACATAAGCAGTTAGTTTTTCAAACTCCGCTTTCTTGCTGCTGGTAGGAGCATTGAGTTCTTCAATCTCCATCTCACGACTACTGATCTGTTGATCGAGAGAAGTAATCTCATAGTTAAGTTGATTAATTGTTGAGTTGATCTCAACAATTTGTTCGGACAACTCCATGAACTTTGATTCACGTTGTTCCTCTTGCTCGATTGACTTCTCCAGATCACTGAAGCCCTGCTCTAAGGTCAGTAATTCTTTGTCACCCTCATTGATCTTCTGATCTCTAAAGTCTTGTCCAATCTCTTGTGTACACGTAGGACACACATGATTGTTGATAAAGAACTCAGTCTCTTTCTTACAGGTGTTAATCTTTTGTTGGATCTTCACCCTAAAGGTATTGAGTTGTTTGAGTTTCTTTTTATTATCGGCAAGAGTTTTTAACTCTGTATTGTAGTCGGCAAGAACTACAGTTTGATCAGCAACATTTTTCAATGCCGACGATTTGTCAACTCTAAGTGTCTCGATGATTGCTTGTTTCTTTTCAATATCAGACTTTGTTTTCTTTTCTAGCTCCAGCATGTAGTTCTTCTGAAGTTCGATCTTGTCAGTTGACAATTTAAGTTGATATTCTAGTTCCTTGATCTCCTCGTTATTGTCACGTACCTTGTCTTTAAGCAAGGTGTTCATGACCGAGAAGATCTGGATGTCTAGAATATCTTCGATGATTTCCCTTCGTGATGCCACTGGCAGTTTCATAAAAGGAACGAAAGTAGATGATCCCAGAACTACAATCTGTGTGAAAGATTTATAGTTCATCTTTAAAATGTTTTGTTCCAGTTGCTTTTGGTAATCAACAGCATTAGATGACTGATCAATCATCTGTCCGTTTTGATAGATTTCAAACAGGTTTGGTTTGATACCACGAACAATCTTGTATTGATTTTTGGCAATACGAAACTCAACTTCTACTTCACAACCCTTTTCATTGATGCTGTTAACCAGCATAGGTTTATTGATTTTCCTAAATGGTTTACCAAATAAAGAAAATGTCAATGCGTCAAGAACGGTGCTTTTACCAGCACCGTTTGATCCAATGATTAGATTGGTTTTGTGTGATGTAAGATCCACCTCAGTGAACACATTCCCTGTAGACAGGAAGTTTTTCCAACGGATCTTTTCAAATACGATCATTCTAAGTCTTTCGGTGGGATCAGGAAATCATCTTTCGTAATTATAGCATATTTCTGGTATCTTTCCTCACAGGCGTTAACAATCAAATCTTCGTCAATCTCAACAATCTGGAGAACTGGGTTTGTAGGATCCATTACCATCATGCTATTGTATCGTTCAGCATCGTCAGCACTCTCGAAGATAGGAATAATCTGGTCCCCTTCTTCGGAGACCACAGAGAACACTCCTTCTATCTTATCAGCTAACGTGAGAATATACATTATGCAACTTCACAGCTTTCAATATATAGGGACCTCATTAATTTTTTGAGTTCGGTTTTGTCTACCGACATCTCAGTGTCATCAACATACTCGTTAAGAAGAGTCATCGTGTCTTTGACCTCCAAATTAATTTCAGCATCTTTTTCATCTTCTGTAGTAAGAGTCTCCACAATTTTAATATCGTGTACACCTACATCATATAAACGATCTACAAGAGACTCGAACATATAATAATCTGTTTTCTCTTCTACAACAATTTTGATATACTTGTCAGCATATTGATTGATATCTAGTTTATCGTAGTTATCAATCTTGTCGTTATAAAAAATCTTTTCAAAGATCTCGTAAGGATTTTTGACTCTAGTCAGTTTATTTGTGGGAGGATCATAAAGATGGAACCCACGCTCATCCTTATAATCATTCCAGAACATCTGATAAGGATTGCCTAGGTAAGTGATGTTACCCTTCTTAGACTTGTGATGAAAGTGACCAGAGAACACTTGCTTAAATCTCTTATAGATTTTGGGATCCATGCCGTGCTCCATCTTAAGACCAGGAGTTACTTCAAACCCGTCGAGTTCAAGGTGTCCCATGACGATCTCGGCATTTGTGCTTTCAAGATGCGATAACGTTTCCGCTTCATTCTCTTTGTTAATCCAGGGGACGAAACAAATCGGAGTATCCTCAATGTAAGTAGTAGTAACTCCATTGTAGACCTGAATATTCTCATAGTCTTTTAGCAGCAGTTCGGGTGAATTAATTTCATTGGTGTTCTTATAGTACACACAATGATTTCCAAGGATCATGTGGACAGTGATGTCCATCCTAGCCAAGCGATCAAAGTAAGAGCGACGAATCCTACTCCAAACATTAAAATCAATGTTTTTCCTGTTGTCAAACGTATCGCCAAGATCAATGACTGTTTTAATTCCCTTTCTTTCAAGCGTTGGGAAAAAGATTTCTTCATAGAATTTCTCAAAGTAATTCCAGAATGCTAGAGAACCTTTACGTCCATCTAGATGCTGGTCTGTAATCAAAGCAACCGTCATAGTTTACCACCAACTACACCATCATTCAATACTCTACTCTCACCCCATCCTTCTTGTCTACCCTTGAGATAGAAATGAGTCATTCTAATACAAAGTTCTTCAGTCAAAGCAGTGATTAGCTCTTCGCCATCTTTAGCAGCACTGTGCCAAACACCGTACTTGGTTTTATAAACACGAAAGGTATCATTGATCCATTCGTGTTCAGCGATTTCTGGATGTTCACTCATCGGTTCATTCTAAGTTCAACGTTTTCTTTGATGCTACCCATGTCAGAATATGTAGAGTTCATATCATTACCATAGTCATCTGTGTGCATCACATGATCGTATCCCGTCTTTTCTAAGATCTTTTGTTTGATGTCATTCTGACGTTTCTCTTTTTGAATACGACGAAGGAAAGCGTAGTAGATAATCTGAGTGAAGTAAGCAAATGGATTCTTTGATTTTTCTGGGTCAAAGTTATTGATGTACTGAACACAGTTTTCAACGCCGTCCGAGATCATGTCCTCTCGGAAAGTATAGTTCACAAAATTGGGTTTGTAAGACAAATGTGTAGCAATCTTAAGAAAGCAGTCACCAATGTAGTGAGGGATTCTGGGACGCTGTTTACCTGCTTCTTCTGCTGCCTTAACTTTGTTTTTAAAGACAGTGATTGCTTCTAGGAAATCTTTGTTATTGACGTAATACTCTGTGTTTTTCTTTGACATAAGACATGTTTTGATTTGCTTACCGTAACAACAGTATAGTTCATTACTGGGTTCTTGTCAACCAGCTTGACAGATCCTCAGAAACTCAGTACAATAACTCTGTCAAGGGTTCAAGAGAGATATAGCTTTTAGCTTATTTTATAGATCTTTTCTAGTTTCTTTTTCATCTCACTTACTGATCCTAGATATCCCATTCTTTCATTGAGATGAGAAGGTTGTACTCTTCCTTGATCTTCTTGTTCATCAGATCCATCAACAGTAGATAGATAATATCTTTCGATGCGTTTATCTAGTTCGGACATTGTAATTACACGATCCATTGATAAAACAAACATCTTATCGTAAGTTGAATGGATCCAATCTACAAGAACAAATCCTTCAATCATTTCTCCATTTCTACGTTGTTTTATTGGTTCTACTTTTTTAGGGTTTTCAATTAACAGTTGATTTTCATCTGCCATGTAACAAACTTTGGCAACTATCTCTTCACCCGTTGTTAATTTGATTGTTGAAAAAAATTCTTCTTCCATATTATTTCAGTTTAATTGGTATTACTTCATACTTAAAGTTTTCCTCCTGGTAGATCTTGATTCTTTCTGTCAAGTGATTGAGAGTATAGTTAGTTCTACTCTTGGAAGAGATATCGTCAGCGATATCGTATAGTGTTGCTATTTCTTTGCCTTCGCCTTTCCTGAGGACACGCCCAATACTTTGGAGATTACGTACCCGTGACTTACTCGGGGAAGCAAAAATAATATTGTGTAAACGTTTAATGTTGATGCCTGTAGAGAACGTTCCGTAAGAAGCAATGATGATAGCATTGTCCTGTGATTCTGTAAGCTTACGAACCTCTTCTCTATCTTCTACATCTGTACCACCATGAACAAAGAAAATCTCACGGTCTGATATATTGTTATTTATTAAATCGTAAAGTGGTTCGCCGTGTTTCTCAACATAGTTGAACAATACCAAAGTGTTACCTTCAATATCTCTTACAAGATTTTTAATTAGGTTGTTTCTTTTTTCATGTTCAACAATGTATTCCATCTCAGCATGATAATCCTCAAAGTATTTGTACTCATGTTTACACACCAGCACCTTGATACGGAACTTAGAGAGGTGTCCTTGCTTGATTAGGTCATCTGTCCTCGTCACCTTCTCACAGGCACCAAAGAGACCCTCTAGAACCCATTTATGTGTCTTACTACCATCTAGTGTACCTGTAAACCCAAAACGATATTTGGCATTATGTAGCTTAGTCATGATTCCTGTGAGGGACTTCGACTTAAATAAGTGTGCCTCATCTCCGATAACACAATCAATGTCATCAAAGTATCTCTTTGGGAATTTGTAGATGGACTGCCATGTGGAGATGATAACTGGTTTGTCAGTATTCTTATCTTTGCCCGAATAAATTGTATGACAGTATTCGTCGGCATTCCATCCATAGTCTTTAAAGTCCTTGATCATCTGTTCTACTAGAGAAGTAGTAGGAACTACAAGTAGAATCTTTTTACCCGCTGCAGCGTAATATCTTACGATACTGTAGATCATTAATGACTTGCCTGACCCAGTAGGAGACAGAAACAAACCTCTGTTGTTCTTCAGTGCTTTGTACACTGTCATGTATTGATAGTCTCTGGGTTTATACTTACAGATACTATTCATAAAATCTGCTACGCCCTGTGGAGAGACAAACCCATTGGTTTCTTCTACATCTCCATACCAGTCGTTAGACTCATACGATAAATTATATTTTCTTTCGGCACACCATTCTTTTAGATGGGGAAGTAATCCGCCATACAATTCACCTGTAGCTGGAGAGTACAGGTGAATCATACCATCCCAGTATCTAAACCTAGGTTGCCTCTTTAGGAACTTTGCCTCTGGTAATTCAAAAGAAAAGTAATCCGCTAGTTCGTGATGAACGTGTTGATCAGAATTAAGAGTGAGATAAACCTCGTTTTTCTTCTTTACAGTAATCAGGGACATTAGTTTCCATTAATAAACTTCTCCCATTCAATAGCGTTCTTCACATGATAATTTCTTTGAGAAATCATCTTTAAAACATTATCCAGAAAATGAAGCATCTGATCAATGTATTTGATTTTTGCTTCTTGGTTAATGATGTCGTCGTCCGACTCAAGATAAACTTTCATCTTGTCGGCGGTTTTAATACTTGATCCGAAAGGTTTGTCAGCGTAAACTTTTGCTTCTGCCTCCCCGCTGTAATACTCTCTTTTCTCTCGGACTAATTTACGGACTTCAAATTCCAGACTAGTTTTAATCTGTGAAAGATCTGTGTAATGGTTTAAGTATTTATTATGCTGGAAAGGGATCTCCATTGAGATCTTGCCAAGATCAGCACTGTAGTTTTTGTTCTTGAATTCAAACTCTACGTAACTGTCTTCTGCCCATTCTTGTTTAATTGTTTCAAATTTTTGATGTAGTTTGTCAAAATTCATTGAATAGCAAATGTCTCATCACGGATAGTGTACCCAGTATACTTGAAAGTGACCTGCGCTGTAAAGTATTCGATGTCATTAGATGAAGCATCGAAATTCATTTCAGATATACTGATTGGAAATAAATTTTCAAAATCAATTACATGATTGATATTGTATGAAGATGTGTAGATAAAAACTTGACCACGACTGTACTCTGGTTCTTCGGTTGGCATATGTTCTTCCGAAGTGCCGTTTTGTTTGATCCAATCGTAAATAGATTTCCAGTTAATTAACTCTTCATCAACAATAAACGTCACCGACAAGTCCCCGTATGTTACCCCGCCACCAGCTACGATAGGAAATTGACGGAACCTAGTGGGGACTTCAGTGAATGGCATAGTAACGTCAGGGAGATTGACTCGCTGACAGAAAAAATCTACCCCTCGGAACTTTTCCAGTACGAGTTTAAACCCTACTGGTGAGAGGTAGTTACGATTTCCAATTTGTTCTTTATACCATTCAGCAGGCATATGTCAACTTCCCAAGCACAAGTATTTAGGTGTAATATGCCTGGTAGTATGCTACAATACCAGAAGAAGTAGAATGACCCTGAGACACCCAATCGTGACAGCAAGTAGTAATACTTTCCATACTGTAGAGCGGTTCTCCATTTTCATTAAGTTGAGATCCAAATCTGTTTAAAAGGATACTGTAAACTTGTTCCCTTAGCTTCATCCTGTCGTCACTATAACGCCAGTCTTCATTCATCGTAGTTGTACCAGAAGTCATCCCAGTCCTCCGAGATTGCTTCGTAGATCGGGCATGGTTCCTCCATAAGAATTTCATTTTTCATTTTAGCACACCTTTCCCTGAGAATTTTTTCTTCTGGGTCAGGTAGTAAATTGTCCATGAAGTCCAGGTCTTTCATCGGGTATATTCGTTTAAAATTTCTAGAATTCTATTATAGGCAGAATGAGCACCATCGTGCCACTCTCCTCCTTTGTCTTGCTGTGATCCGTTATACAACTCTGTTTTGAGTTTATACACTCTTGCTAGTAGATCAGTTTTCGTCACGCTACCAGTTGCCATAATACCTCTTCAGCATAACACTATCTATAAAAAAAGGGGACCCGAAGGTCCCCCTGTGTTGATTTGTGAATATGGATCACATGAGGTTACGTACAAGAACACGTCTGTAGTACATGTTAACACCAGCGGTGAGGGTCTCACCGTCAGGGGTGCCGTTGTAAGCACCGTTGGTGGTAACGAATGGGTTGCTGACCATACCGTAACGAGTCTTGAAGCCAATCTTGGGCTGGAAGTTGTTAGGATCGATCGAACGAACCATCTGGAGGGGAACGTATGGGCAATAGAAGAGACCAGCGTCATAAGGCGAGGTGCCCTTATAACCCATTACGTAGTAGTGGTCATCGCTGAAGTTAGCAGAGTAAGGATCAACGTAGACCTTGATACGACCGTTGATAGTACCAACAGCGAGGTTACCAGTGTCATCAACAGTACCGATGGAAGGACCACCAGCGCCTGAGAGACCTGAGGAATAGTCAAGAACACCAGCCATGGCGAGAGCAGAAGCAACGTCAGCTGAACAGATCAGGAAGTTGCCCTTTCCTCTACGAGTGTCTTGGGCGATAGCGTTAGCGTCACGCTCGATTTGGAAGAGAAGA